>Ga0316209_1001735_pt1 | contig 20692 bp, 16 predicted proteins | sample 6monopyrite_MG_FD_204945 | JGI IMG/M metagenome (GOLD analysis project Ga0316209, IMG submission 204945) | Microbial mat bacterial communities from mineral coupon in-situ incubated in ocean water Damariscotta River, Maine, United States -... | ecosystem: Environmental > Aquatic > Marine >...
TGTAAATTCCTCCCGGAAATCATAAATACTTTTACCTTTGAACATAAATTTACTTTTTTAGGTAAAATTATTGCTCGACAACGTAAACTATTTACGGTCTAGGGAAGTATGTGGGTGATTCAATAAATAGTAAAGTTACTCCCGCAATGATTCAGGCAATTTTAGGACGGGCTGGCATCTTTAAGAAGTATGAGGTAGAAGGAACAGCAGGAGGAATCGGCAAAGTTGAGGATACTGAAGGAAAAACGATTTCGGGAGAGGAAAAAAAGAAATTAAAAAAGAATACAACTTATGTCAAAAAATCTAACTAGATTAATAATACTGTTTTTCATGTCAAATATCTTGTTTGCACAGGATAGTATAAAAAGCAGTGAAGCTAGGGCTGTTACTTTTTTCTTCGAATATGGAATAAAACAAGGGAATTTTCCTGTTCAGGGTCAAATTTGGTTTAGAGGAGTAACAGAAAGTATATCTAGCTCTTTAACCCTTTGAAATTTTTGATTCCAGTCTGATGGAGTAACTTTCTCTCCAGTAGAAAATTCTGCCTTTGTACGTCGATAAGTGACTCTGCAATATAAAGAATGAGTATTCTTCTGGTCCTTATTCTTTCTTATAAAAAAAGTGATTTTCGGCATTGTAAAATACATAGTGTGAGAGTGTTTTTTTTTGTTGTTTACCCTCACGATTAATAAAAGTTTCAGCAATAAGAAACCCTCTGAAAATCAGAGGGTTTAGACTTAACAAGTGTGCCTTTCGGCAAGAAGTGACCCCGTCAAGATTCAAACTTGAAACCTCTACAGCCGTAATGTAGTGCTCTATTCAGTTGAGCTACGGGGCCTAAATTTGCAACCTATCTAATTGCGAGTGCAAATATAAGTCGTTTTTTGTTGTAAGCAATAATTCAATGAGATTTTTAATCCTTTAAAATTCATTATTCTATTTCTGCTGAAATCCCCCGGTTCAATAATGCAGTGCACATCGGTTCTAATTTCTCATATTCGTCCCTCTTTACTTGACACTTTCCCTTGTAGTGAACCAACCAAGTGCATTGTTCTGCTTGAACATTGTCGTGTTTACATACTTTAATCAAAGAATCTATCACATGATCAAAAGTGTTAAAATCGTCGTTGTAAACGATTAAATCTTTTTTTTCGATTAATTCTTCTATAATTAACTCTTCTATTTCAACCTGTGTATTACTCATTCTCCTCTAATTCTATTTTTGTTTCATCTAACAATACTGCTGTCAATCCAAAGGTAGTAATTTGCTCTTGAATTTTTTCAATATTCTCTTTTTCTACTTCATAAATTCGTAGTTCAATAGTACTATCTTGTTCAATAAACTCCCTCGGATATGAGAAACGTAATAACCAATCCATTAAATCTCCTGGAATTACTGCGCCCTCTATATATATAGAAAGAATAGTGGTTTCAAAACCTTGCAAGTCAGAAAAAGGGATGTAAACAGTATCTATATCATCTTTAAAATTCCATAAACGGGGCAGATCATCTGCATTTTTGTAAATGATGGATTTAACATGCTTATCTTTTGCATCATAAAAGAAAGCTCCCTCAGCATTGTATCGATTCAATACATCTCTTGGAAATTTATCAAACTGTTTTTTACTAACAATCTGAATTCGATCATTCGTAGAAACTTCAGCTTCAACGATGGGTGTAATATTCTCTGTTGTTACGGAGTCTGTTCTTACAACTTTCGTATTAATCTCTATATCAACTTCTTTCTTCATTTTTGATTGCAATACTGCGTCTCCATTCTCAGAAAGTATATGTTTTGCTTGTGCTAATGGAATTCTTTTCCCCTTGTAATAGGCAACAATAAATGCTCCAACTATTCCTCGGCCAAGAGCATCTTTCCTTCTTGGTAAAGCTTCCTTCACTGAATTAAATATTCCTGTGTTGTACCTTATTTGTCCATTGGGGAGTCGAACTGTTGTAAGTTCCGGTAAGTTGTAAACCACAGCGTCACTCACTGGTCGATTAAATACGCCAATTTGAACAGTATAGAAAAGTCCTTGCATCATTTCAATTGGTTCTGCATCTGTTGCTCCTGGTGATTGATTGTATGTAAACTCAGGTACTTCTTGCACTTTACTGGTAGTTGGTAATCCTAGATTCTCTGCTGTTTTGGTTGCCACTTCTAGCATCAATTCATTACTTCCCTTAGGGACACAAGTTCCTGCTGCTTCTCTTCTTCTTGCATCGCCAAATCCGATTCGTTTACCATCACAATAAGCCACAATAAATGCATCAGAATAACCCAATGCTCTTATATCTCTTCTTGCATCAACTACGGCTGAGCTATTATTGAAGTAACCTGCCATGTATCGTGTAACGTTGGTTCCTTCAATTTTCTCACCAGAAACAGGTGTGAACTCTTTGTATAAATTCTGTGGAATTGGTCTTGCAAAAGCACCTATCTGTACTCGATAAACCAAACCACTGGGACTCTCTACATCAACAGGAATAGGATTCGCTTCGGAATAAGTACTCTCAACAGCCGTATTCATTGTGAAACCATTTGCTGGCATTTGCAACAAGGCTGCAACCGCCAAAGTTTTCAATGGTTTAATTCCTCGATATACTAAATTTTGCATCCTCATAGCTTCTGTTGTGTTGATTGGTAATGCAGCATCTGCTAAGTACTTCTTCTGTGTTAATTCCAATTTTAATCTATCTCTTTCTGCGGTCAACGCCTTAATTCTTTCCACTAAAAGATTAATACTTTCTGTATTCTTAGGAGAATTCTCACTCAGGAGTTGATTCACAATTACTCTTTGCTCTTTCAATTCTTTCTCTAAATTAAGAATTTGTCGCTCCGTTTCCAAAGCATCGGTACCTAAAGTGTAGTATTTTTTATAATCTTCCGTTCCCGCTTGTTTACGTTCTTCGTTAAAACTCATTTCTGTATTCACAGCAGTTTTACTTACAACAGATACGATAGGATCTTCTTTTAGGAGACGCTCTTCAACACCTCTCAGCATCGTTTCGAGCAAACTTCGCTCTTTAATTAATTGACTCTTTCGTGTTTCTAATTTTGGAATATCTCTTCGTTTTGCGCTCTTAATCTCCTCATCCACCTGTTGAATTTCAGTGGTTAATTCGCCTATTTGAACAGTAAATCTTCTTTTTTGTTTCTGCAATTCACTTTGTGACAGCAATTGCACGTTTTCTGTTTCTTCAATTTGTCTTCTTTTCTCATTCGATATGGCTAAGGCCAAAGCACTATTTACTTCATCTTGTTCTGTTTGTGCTTTGCTTAAATAGTATTCCTTTTCCTTTACCGATTTTGCTTTGTCGGCCTGTTTAATTAATCCCTCAATTTCAATCGTTTTACTTTCATTAAATTCCTTTGCCTTCGCAATAGAAATACTAGAACCGCCATTCTTATCTAAAACTTCCAACTCAGAATTTAATTCTTTATTCTGATCTTGCGTTTTTTCGAAAGTTGTGCCATTTGTTTTATTTGAATTATTAGTTGAAGCAATCTCTGTTTGAAGTTCTCCTAAAGTTATACCAATTTGCCTGCGTTTTTCTTTAACCGCGGATAGTTCATTTTCGAGCCAAGCCAATTGTTCCTTTTCAAGTTCATTCTCTGAGCCAATTGCTTCTATTTTTCTAGTTAACTGGTTTTCATAAGTTGCCAAAATCTTCTCTTGAGCTGCTAATTCCTTTTTCGTAGAGTATTCCGCTGTAAGTTCATCATCTTCTCCCTTCAGTAGAGCTGTCCTCAGTTCTTGTAAGAAGTCATCTTTCGTTGTGGCTTTAGCGACCACTGAAGTGATACTTCGTAGCTCAGCTTCTTTAGCTTTGCTTTCTTCTAAAGCTTTCTCATAAATTGCCTTGTCTAGTTCAACAGTGACAGAATATTTTCGTTTCAATTGCTTCTCTTTGGCTACTATTGCTTCAATCAAGTTATCTTGTAATACAACTTCACGATTGGCTAATTCATCATTCATTGTCACTGAATTGGCTAACTTTATTTCTTCGACATTAGAAGAATAGTTCTTATCAACAGAAGCAAGAATCAATTCTAACTCGCCAGCACTGATGGACGCAACAGCTCTTCTCTTTTCCTTAATAATCGCTTCTTTCTGTTCAGTTTCCATATCTGTTAGTACAGAAAGTTGTTGTTTCAATAAAGTGTTATCATCCACTCGTTCGATTGCTTTTTCGATGGATTCTTTTTCCATTAAAATATCATCTACGTATCCTTGATTAAGAGCAATGACTTTTTTAGACTTTTCAAAATCAGAATCGTCACCTTTCATTATCTCTTCCTTTTTAGCTTCGAGATTCTTAAGAATTTTGTATTCTAATTCAGATTGAATGGTTGAATTATCGACTATAGAAGATGAAGCATCCAAGGCGTTGATAAATTGCGCACGCTCGTCAAGTTCTAATTGTTTTTGTTCTGATAAATCTGTTAGAATTTCACGTCTTGCAATCAGTGCTAAATTTTCGCTGTCTTTAGCAATCGCTTTCTTTACCTTTAATTGTTCTTCTTCTATATCTTTTAGCGCCTCGTTATCTAGAGATTGAATCTGTTTCAATTTCTCTAGTTCAGAAAGTTGAGAATCTTCATTAATTTTATTGGTTTGTTCTTGGTAGTCACTAACTACTTCTTTGAATACATCTTCTGGAGAAAGTGCAATTTCTGGCTGAATATTTATAGCAGTACTGCTCAATTCAGTAATTACTTCATTCAATTCTGTGTTTTCCTCAAGAATTTCATCTTTCAATTCATTCAAGTCCGCCAACTCTTCTTTCAACGTTTGGTTAGATGAATTTTTATTCAGCTCATTATTAATTTCTTCCACTCTTGAGTCAATCGCTTGAACGGTTGAAGTATTATTGCTCAAGAGCTGTTCATTCTTCTCTAATTCGGAAAGATTATTATTAGATTCAATCTCTCCCGCTTTTTCATCATTTGCTTTTTCAATACCTTCTGATTTATTGGCAAGCAATGGATTTTCTGTTGCATCGACAACTTTAGAAGTGTCATTAATTTCGGTTGTATTAGTAGGGTTCAAGTCTAAATTGCTCTTCTCTATAGCCAATAATTCTGCTTCTATCTTCTCCGTTTTATCATCTCTAAGAATGGCTTCTACTTCAGAGACAACTTGTTCAACTTCAGAATTACTAACTTCTTGCGTATCCTCATTCAGCATTGCTTTCTGCATAGATGCAATGTTGTTGTCAAGTAAGTTAAGTGCTTTGTTATTCTCATCAATGGATTTTTGAGAATCATCACTTAGCTCTTTCACAACTTTTAACTCGTCTTTTTTTAAATTAATAGTGTTTTTTATTTTTTGTGCTTCTTTTTTCTTCGCGACAGACAATGAGTTAGTCAGAAGCATAATTTGAGCTTCTAATTCTGTGATCGTTTTTTCATAACCCGTTTTTTGCTCTTTTAAGTTTTCTACCTTCTTAGTTGTTGCGATACTTTCCTTGATTAATTTATCTACCAATATTTTGGGCGATTCATTTTTGGTTTTCAGTATCACTTCTTTATTTTCGGCGAGCAGAGCCAAGGCTTCTTCTTCCTTTTCAGATGCTATAAGTGCATTGAATTGATTCTCTAGAGTTTGAATTTTACCATTAGCGGTCTCGGTGTCCACAGACGAGAGTGCTTGATTTTTGAGAATGTCTAAATTGTTTATTTCTTTTGCTAATTGTACTCGTTCTGACTCAATTAGAAGAGCTTCTGACAACAGTTCATATTTCTCAGTAGGTTCTTCCGTCTCTTCTATACGGTTGTATATATCGGTCAATTGAGTTGAGTAAACGTCTATCAATTTATCTTTCTCAATGATCTCTGCATCGATATTTGACTCTATCAATGCTGCTTTGTTTCGATTCAATTTTTCTGTTATAGCCAATTCTTCAAGCTGGCTGCTAACTTCACGTATGGACATATTGTTGAAGCCTAAATCGGCAAGCACTTTGTTTCTTTCCTGTTGATCGTCAATTTCTTTTAGATTAAAATCTCTAACATTCACTTCTAGTGAAGCTTTTTTACGAATTACTTCGGCCATTAAAGCTTCTGCACCTTCCACTTTTTCATCGAAAAGGTTGATAATTTTAACAATTTCTTGTCCATCAATGCTTGTGTGCAAAGCTTTTTGCTTTAACGGTCTGAACTCATCTAAAAAAGGTAGCTCAACAACGAATTTGTAGATATCTTCTGTGCCTTCAATCTTCACTTCATAATTATACTTCCCTCCTTGTGGAAAAACAAAGGAGTACTTCCCTACTTTATTTGTTTTAATCTTTCCAACTGATTCTCCGTTAGCATAATTTGTCACGCTAACACTCATCGCTTTGTTGGCTGGGTTTATTTCCGATAGAAAATTCCCCATCACAATGACTTCTCTGATCGGAACACGAGCAACTCGAACATTGTAAACGTGATATTTACCATTTTCACTCTGCCGTGCTGAGGCAAAATAGGCATTTTGAAAAGTCTCATCAACCACATAGAATAAATCATCGTCGGGAGAACTTATAGCGAAATCAACGTTTTCTGGCTTTTTGAAAGAATTCGTATTGGGATCGAATCTGGACATAAAAACATCATACCCTCCCATTGAGTTGTGACCTTTTGAGCTAAAGAATAAAAAATCTCCGTTAGAATGCATAAACGGAAAGTCCTCATCCTCCATCGTATTCACCGCACCGGGCAAAAGTTGTGCATTTCCCCATTTTCCGTTAGGTAATCGTCTTCGTGTATAAATATCTTTTCCTGAATCGCCTTTTTCCCCGTAACTTGAATAATAAACAGCCTTGGCATCATTCGGGTAGTGTACAATTGGAATATGGCCTTTCTTTTTATCAATTTTAGACTGAAAATTCTCTGAAACGAGAATATCTCCACCAACGGTTTCCATATTTCGATACAATTGATAAAATTTCTCCTTTGCTATTTCTCGTTTTTCCGAGACAATAATATCAGTAAACGTGGTAAGCAGTTTTTTGCCATTCTCACACATTTCTATTTCTCGCTCAACTCTATAGCGATTATCACGTTTTGCTCTTTTGGATAAATATATTTTGTAATACTTGATGGCATCATTGAATTGATAATTAAGATGCAAAGCTTTTCCGTAGAAATAAAATGCTCTTGGGTCAATGTTTTTATCGTTCACTGAATAATTCAAATAACGTATGGCGTCTTTCTTCTGATAAGAATTGAATAAAAGGCATGTTCCATAGCGAAAATTATAGTCGGCATCCTTTGGTGTAAGCGCTAAAAGGCGCAAATAATAAGACGTAGCATCCACATACTGCTCCTTTTCAAAGAGTATATCAGCATCTTCCTTTAATTCACTTTCTGTCTGAGCTGATACAACTGTTGCGATTAGTGATATTAAAAAGACATGAAATATATATCTTATTGTCTTCATTTATTTATTCATCCAAATTAATTTAAAACCCTGGTAATAAGTACGCTTATTTCTTGAAAAGGTTCATTCTGTTTTCATTTCCTTGTAGTAATCGGACTATGTTTTTTCTATGTGCAAAAATCACTGCGAATGAAAGAATTAAGCTAAATACAATAAGCGGTAAAGATGTTGTCTTAAAAATGAAAATAATAGAAATAGGAAAACTTGCCGAAGCGATGATTGCGCCTAAAGAAACATAATTGGAAATTAAAAAGACAAACAAGAATACAACAACAATAATTGCCGCAGCGAATGGATGAACCGCAATAATCACCCCAAAAGAAGTTGCTACCCCTTTTCCACCATTAAAATTAGCAAATATTGGAAGGACGTGACCTATCACTGCCAACAAAGCGCAAACTAATTTAACTTCAATCAGATGATCTGAGCCCCATTCTCCCACATTAAAAATATAAGGCAACATAACAGCTATAAAACCTTTGACAATGTCAATCACCAATACAATAATTCCGGGCTTTTTTCCCAAAACACGGAAAGTATTGGTCGCACCCGCATTTTTTGAACCGTGTTCGCGCACATCTATCCCGTATTTTGCTTTTCCAATCCAAACGGCAGTGGGTATTGACCCAAAAAGGTAGGCTAATAAGCCAAAAATGATAAAATCAATCATTACTATTCAAAGTGATTCATAAATTTAGCCATAAAGACACTGCTAGAAGTTGCTTCATATTTGAAGTTCTTCTTTTTCCGTTTTTCATCTTTCATTTCGGTTAACTTAGAACTGAACTCTTGATCTCCGGTCTTAATCCTCAAAGTACCATCTTTCTTTTGCATGGAATAATCGAAGAAATAATCTCTTCCTCCAGGTATATTGATGTACATCGCAAATTTATCTCCTCCTGATTTTGAATAGATTTGCTGAAAGAAAGCTTTAAATGGAATGAATTTCAATACAGGTTCATTATACATACTAACTAGTACAGCTGCATCAACATTCGTTATAAGACCCTTGTCTTGTGATTTGTTGTTGTCATAAGAACTTAACCTTAATCCAGTTATTGTGAAGGTTTTTTGTAACGATTTCGGTGTTTTTTTAACTTCACCAGACCTTACAAACTCCTCTTTAAATTTATCAGCTACTTTTTGCCCTTCCCACTCTACCATAGCTTGTTCGAGTGTGGTAGAATTAAAACTCATTGGTTTAAGACCTTCCACGTCATTGATACGCTTGGCTACTTCCGTAAGAAGTCCTTTGTCCATTGCCATATCAAACCGTGCTGTGACATTCATGGATGTTTTTCCTGATGTTTGATCATAGTTTACCACGCCAACCGCTTCTATATCAACATCGCCAAAATCCATTCCTAAATCTATCACTCCCATTCCATTAAGAGAACAGCTTTCTGTGTGCAATGCGAGGTAATTACCTGGTTCGTTTTGATTGTTTAATTTCTCTCTAGAGCCTATTTCAAATTGATTTGCATCAGTATTGTATTGTAAGAAACCACTCGCTGTAATAGCAATCGGATCATTCTTAGAAACAAGTGACGATAAAAATGTAGGATATAATTTAAGACTATCCGTTGCTGGTGAATCTCTCCAAACGATACCAGCAGAAATTGCATTACCATCTAAGTCTTTCATTTCAGAACTAACAGGGATTTGAATATTCTTAGGGTCGATTTCAGATGTAAACGCCATCCAATTTTTATCAAACTTGCTGCACTCATGGTTAATTCTAGTTGCTCCAGAGAATAAAATCAGTGGATTTGCCGCACGAATTGCTACGTCACCATAATAATCAAACTCTTGACTCAATTTAAAATTAGACTCTTGCTCAATTTTTCCAGAAGCAGTGGTTTGATAGGATGTATCGAGTTGAATGTTGTTCATTACTATGAAAGTGACGTTACTGTCAATATCGTAATATGGATACTGACCAGACGCTTCGTAATCTCTTCTCGCTTTTATCTGAACTTCTGCTTTCTCAAAACTGTGATATTTAGTAATGTAATTGGCAACTATTTTAGCGTTCAAAAGTTCATCCATTTTTGCTTTCTTTCGAATTCTGAGCTTCATGCTATCAGGGAATATTCTTGCATCGGCAATATCCACATATTCCACTTTTTCACAATAAATCGTTTTTTCTTTAAGGTCAAACTTGGCCTTTGGAGCTCTAAATTGCAAGGAGTCCTGTTTTGGATGAGTTGAGAAAAAATTTGGTCCAACAAGGTCAACCCCAGAATTAATTGCAATCTCTTTATCGGCTGTTTTCTGCATTTCAATGGAAAGTTCATCCATTAACCATGTGAACATATCCATTTTACACATGTATTGATTCACAGGAAATTCAACAACTGACTCGCCCTCGTTTGATTTGAACTCCCCTTTTCTCTCTTTAAAAGAAACGTTTGCCTTTACATTATCGGTTTTAAAAGCCAATGCATTCTCACCTGGATCATCGCTTTCATTTCTAAGGCTAAAACCAGCCGTATCGGCATCTACATCATATCTTTTGTACTCGAAATTTTCAGAAACCAACGTTGCACTAACAAAAGTCATCAAGCCATTACCGGTCATTCCCTTTGGTCGAACAATTGCTGTTCCTCTCAAACGTGCTTCACCATTGAAGAATATCATTTCATTTTTAGGAGTTGACTTAGCTCGTAAAATCTTATTCTTAGGTAAATAGGTAATGTATGCATCTTTTGCTTTAACATCCGGGAATTCAATTCCACTTTCGATCGGGCTATTCTCAAATTGAGCAATTCCAACTGTAGAATCCGGCAAAAATGTCAGTGCTTTAGAAATAGAGGTTGAATGAACAAAATTAATTGTTCCAGAACCCTGAAGACCATTATTAGACAGCACTATTTTATTCTCATATTTTGCCTCATCACCATAAAAATTGTACCCTCCTGATGGTGTGTCTGTTGAAAAACCAAAAGAATAGTCAGCCATTATTTTTAGAGGTTCTTTTATTTTTGGAAAAATGCCCGCTGATATCAACTCTCCTTCCAATCGAAACGCCTTCTCTTCAAAGCCATTCAAGCTATCCATTTCAAAGGGAAGAACTGTATAATAAAAACGAGTGCTATCGTAGGAACCTCTGTAGATAGATTTTGAATTATAAAAAATCTTGGAAGAATTGGTAACTTTTAACTGAGGATAGTGTGCGAATTTTTCACTTTTACCAGAACGATTATTTGGGTCATCTACAAAAATTTCACCTGTCAAACCTTCTAAACTACTCACCATTGCAATTGACTTCGGACCATCTTCTTTCTTCATTGGTCGCACTCTGAATAGCGATTTATCAGTTTGAATAAGTTTGAATTTATATTCTTCATAATCAAAATATGCTGATAAAGTATGTACCTCCAATTTACCCGAATTGATCCAGCCACTAAAATTAAAATCTCTATTCTTCTTAATTTTAACAACACTATTTGTCGGAAAAACAACCGTGTTCTTACTCTCTGAGATAACAACATTGTCGATTGCTTCCAAATCCAAATCGAAAGTGCTTAAATTCATTACTCCGAAATTCTTTTTAAGTCTTCTTTCTTCGTTTTGTTTTTCATATAGTTTATGAATCGATTGCAGGTAAGGATCTTTTGCAATTTGCTCATCGCTATATCCTCTTAATTTTTTGGGACGAAAATCTGTATTGAAAGTAATGTTATCATAATCTTTGGTGCCGGCTTTTCCATCTACGTAGGTTTGGAGTTTTTTATTTACGACAACCCATTTGGCTTCTGGGTCATAGCTAATAAACCCCATGTTTGATAACTCCAACAGAGTAGATTTGGCTTGACTAATCTCCATGTGAAGAGCTGTAGCCGCTTTGCCTTCGTTGAAAGAATACTCATCGTATTTATAACAATATCTTGAAATTGCAACCAAAGGGTGTACTGTTGCTAGTCCTTGCAATCGATCGTAAAGCTCTTCATCAAATAGGTTTTGAGATTCAAATCTTGCCACCTTTTGTTCCTGTGAAGTCCCAAATTCATACGTGTAAAAAATATTGTCATCTCCTTCCTTCCAAATTATTTTAGGAACATAGATGTCCAATTGATGATATGAATCTTGAAAAGGAGCTTGTGCTATACCACCCCCTGTTCTTGCCAATTGAATTTCCTTTTTCTTCAAATCATATGCGAAATTAATGCCAGGATGTGTGATCGAATCGCCTGACGCTAAAAAAAGTTTAAAGACCGCTTTATCGATAGCAATTTTCGATTCAGTAATCATAATTACCTTTGCTTTTGCCGTCATGAAAGGAGTTCCTGCCTTTTTATACGTTATTTTAGAAGGTTCACTATTCGTACCTGCTCCTATAAAACTTGCACCTTGAAGCTCAAACCCTCCGATATAATCAACGTTTTCGACGACATCTTTAATTAATAATTTTCTTTCAAAGGACAGAAATTGGGGGTATATTTTGTCGGCTTCTCTATTAATTTTAAATGCTCTTGCTGTTAATGCTCCAGAAATAGGGGTTTCAAAATAAGGAGTTGTGAGAATGACTGAGTCAATTCTCAATGTGGATTGCCTCAATGACAGGTCATAATCATTGAATACCGCAAAAGTTTTGTTTTTATCTAATCCTACTTTTTCCCAAGTAATCGTTCCCTTTTTTCCAATCCACTTTTTTAGAGCAGGGTCATACGTTCCTGAAGTATTTAAAACGTTCAAACTATCCACCACGGCTCCTTTATCCTTACTTTTCTTACTGTGCACTCTGCACACTAAATTACCATTGGTAAATTCTATAAAAGCTTTCTTATTGTACTTAAATTCATACTCTCCACCAATGTAATACCATTTAAAATTAGATGATGTGGCAATTCTTCTTTCAGAAAAAAAACCTGCGGACATTTCAATAAAATCATTAAATTTTTTGACGTTTCTAGAACTTAGGAGTTTATCAACAGAATTATGCCACGCCGTATAACTTTCATCGGACTGCTTACTTTCTAGTAAAGAACTCATGGAGAAAACATAGTTGTAGATAGTCGGATATGGCTTCAACTTTTTAGTCACCATAAAGTTACATGTTTCCACTAGTTTGCTAAAATGGGCAGTTGAAAAAGTGTTTGATTCCAACAGAAGAACTGGTAGTTTTTTCTTTGCAAATTCTTGATACTCTCCTTTCCCATATTCCGTCAAAGTTTTCTGAAATTCTTTGATGAATTTTTCTTTATCATTAGTGAATTGTCCAAAAGAACAGTTCGACCAAACGGTAAGAATTGCAAGAAAAAATAATTGTCTCATAGTTCTGTTAATTTTCATAGAAGAATTCAATCATCCAAATTCAACTATTTAATTTTTAGTTAATTGTATCGCGGCCCATTCATCTTTCATAAAGAGTTTCGTCTTCTTTAGATCAAAACTAGAAGTAAAAGCAAGCATTTCATCGACATCTGAAGAAAAGAATCCGCTTAGTAATAAAACACCACCCGGTTTAAGCGACTGACTATATTTTTCCATGTGCGATTTCAATATATTCTTATTGATGTTTGCAATAATTAATCCAAATTTCTCATTTCCGAGCAAATCAATATCACCGCAAACAGTTTCAATATTTTTCATATTGTTTCTCTTCGCATTTTCTGCTGCATTCTTTACTGACCAATCTTCAATGTCTATTGCTAAAACTCGTCTTGCTCCTAATTTCTCTGCCACTATAGCCAGAACTCCTGTCCCTGTGCCCATATCAAGTACGTTATCAGGCATTGATTCTAATTCAAACAGCGCCTTTGTCATCATCCAAGTTGTTTGGTGATGTCCCGTTCCAAAAGACATTTGGGGTTGAATTTCAATAATCATCCCTTCTGCTATATCGCGATCGTGAAAAGGCGCAAGGATGGTTGCAAAATTTTCTATAAATACCGGTTGGAAATTTTCTTCCCATTTTGCATTCCAATTTTGATGAGCGATAATCTTTTTCTCAACTGAAAACTGGAAGTTTGCATCCTTCTTTAATGAAGAATTTGCAATGGCTTTATCGTAATTCACATCAGTAGGCGCATAAGCAATAATTCCATCTTCAGTATTTACAAAACTTTCAAAACCTTGTTCTGACAATTCTGCTGTAATCACTTCATCCCAAGGCTCTTTTGGAGAAAGCGTAATCTTTAATTCTATGGTTTCTAATGACTCCATTAAAATGAGTTAATTAGTGCAGAAAAATCTTCTGCATTTAAAGAGGCACCCCCAATCAATCCGCCATCAACATTTGGACAACTAAATAATTCTTTCGCATTGCTAGGCTTGCAACTCCCTCCATAAAGAATAGAAACACTATTTGCAACATCATCGTTGTATTTCTCGGTCAACCATGAACGAATATTTCTGTGCATATCTTCAGCTTGTTCAGAACTAGCCGTTTTCCCCGTTCCAATTGCCCAAACGGGTTCGTAGGCTATAATTCTGTTCTTCATCTGCTCTGCCGAAAGATGAAATAGTGAATCTTCTAATTGTTGACGTACAAACTCAAGTTCAGCCCCCTCTTCTCGTATAAAAAGAGGCTCACCACAACAAAAAATGAATTCGAAGTTTTCTTCTACGGCTTTGCTGACTTTAGCTTTAAGAGTGTCGGAATCTTCTTTAAAGTAAGCTCGGCGCTCACTGTGCCCAATTAAACCAATAGTTGCTCCGACGCTTATCGATTGCGCTATAGAGTTTTCACCGGTATATGCACCATTACTGTATTCAGAAAAATTTTGAACACCAACTTCAACATTTTTTGAAAATGCCGAGGCAATGCCTGTGTATAATGATGAAGGAAAAACCAACACTCTCACATCAGCAGGTGTATTGTATGTATTCAAATCTTTTACGAGTTGCATTGCATCCGTTGCTGTCAAGTTCATTTTCCAATTACCAGCTATGATTTTATCTGCCATTCTTTTATTAATTTTTTTTACTTTAAATGCTTTTCTACAAATTTCTCCTTTGATGGAGTTGATCTGAAAGGATATTTTTCCTTTATAATTCCATTTTCAACGACCATTAGAGTTGGGTTCGATCGAGAGATGGCTTTTAACTCAGTTTCATCATTCACGAAGAACGGAGCGTAGAATTGATGCAGCTCTCTGAATTCGTTAATTTGATCACGATTCGCATTGCACATTACTGCAAAAGGTATATTTTGTTCTTTACATTCTTCAAAAATTGATTTTAACCGCTCTATATTTCTCCAATCCCCTTCCTCTAGACTTTTGGAGGAAACTAAAACGATTCTTTCCGCTTTCACAATCACATCGCGAATGCTAATTTCTGTAAATGCTGGATTTACAATTTCAATGGTATCAACGATAGAATAACTTTCGATTGGATAATCGGTTACATTGTATTCTTTCATCGGAACCTCCATGTGTGAGTTGTACTCAATAGAAAGAATTTTTAATCCTTGCATTTTTGAGTTTGCGACAGAATCTGCAATTGATTGTAACGCCAATTCGTATTCTGAAAGGTCTGAAACATTAATAAAAGGGTTGAACTGTTCCGTGATAGAATTCAGTTTTGTTTCAATAACTACTTTCTGAATCATACTTTCATATACCCAATCTTTATTTTCCCAAATTTTAGAACTAGTATATTCGGGAGAAGTTGAAGAATATTCTTTCGTTTCTCCAGTATTCTTGTTCTTATAAACCAGCATGTTTTCATACTCACCTTCCTTACCGTCGTTCATTTTCTCCTCTAAATTAGAACCAACTGAATAAGCTCGGTAATCTTTTATAGGTAAATACATCAAAACGTAAGTAACTAATATTGTACAGATAATAGTAATATAAAGGGCTACACCATAGTAGTTACCTAGAACTTTACCTCCTGATCGAAGTAACCATAAAGAGCCTAATATTGAGAGTGCACCAAAAAATATTGGGAAGTACCATCCAAAAATCCATGAGAAAAATAGGATAACCATCATAGATGTAGCCACAAAGACACTATTCTCTTTTCTATTATTGGGCTGTATGATTCTCTGTGAAAGAAAAATCCAAAGAATAAGATACACCAAAATAATATCTTTCCAGAATGATTCATCAGGTGTTAACGAACGACCAACCGAACCTTTCATAGCATCACCGAAGCATCCACAATCGGTCACGCATTGCGGTTGCTTCATTTCATCGACAACTACGGTTGTTTCAGTTTGAGAAACGATTTTCAATCCATAATCTGGTTCGTCTTTATGCTCAGTTGCTTCGTTTATTTTCATCTGTGCTACTGGGTCAGACATCTCATAAGTGTCTCTATCCACAAATTGCATGGAAGCGTCACAATTCGACGTATGCCATGTTAAAAAAGTGAAAAATATCATCATCCCCATCATTGCATAGGATACTAACTTTATTTTTCCTCCTAAAATGACTAAAACTCCAAGAATAATTTCGACGATACAGATAACTACACTAAGCAGTAAAGCATAGTTCATAAAAAATTCCAAGGAGAATTCAGGCGCACCGAACCATTCTTTAATTCTAAATGCCAAAGCACCATCTTCAAAATACTCTTCCAATTTATAGGCAAAACCTATGGGATCATTCGCTTTAACAAGTCCTGAAACGATGAACAGTCCACCAACCAGAACACGTGCAACAGAGGCCATCAATAATCTACCTTTAAATATCACCAGTGCAGCAGTAGATCCCATCATAAGAATGACCGCAAGCATTTTACACAAAGCTGCATGCTCGACGAAACTGTCATGATATCCTAAAGTCAATAAAGTTAATCCGGCTAGATTTAGTACAACAAATACTATGTTTAAAATTAAAGAACGACCTTCTAGTGTGATTTTTTCTTTCATATCTTAAAAATTATTTTTTTTTGTGTAGGGAAATTCTAAACTTGGGAACCCTCACCCATTAACACCAAAGCGAATACTGAATAATTAAGCATATCAAAATAATTAGCATCTATTCCTTCGCTCATAATTGTTTTTCCTTTGTTATCTTCAATTTGTTTAATTCTAAGTATTTTTTGAAGGATTAAATCAGTCAATGATTCAATACGCATATCTCTCCATGCTTCCCCGTAGTCATGATTCTTACGTTGCATGAGTTCATAGGCTTCCTTTGCATATAAATCATATAGTTTTTGAGCAAGCTCTGTTGGTAGTTCCAATTCAACTAAATCCTTTTCTCTCAATTGAATAATTGCCATTAGGCAATAGTTAACAATAGCAACAAACTCATCCTCTATGTTCTCTCCCACTTTATTCTTTCCGGTTTCTTGAATCGTTCTGATTCGAGAAGCCTTAATGAAGAGTTGGTCGGTAAGAGAACTTGGACGTAATATTCTCCATGCCGTGCCGTAATCTTTTGTCTTCTTGGAGAATATATCTCGACAAACATTGATTACATTTGTGTATTCCGTGTTGGTTTTACTCATTAATTTAGTATGCAAATTTCAAACGTTGAAAATACAAAAAAACAGACAAATTATAGCATTCGTGTACGAGATAATTTAATTGATTTATCCACACCTGTTGTAATGGGAATAATTAATGCAACACCCGACTCATTCTTTGCTGGAAGTCGCAAAGAATCAACAAAAAATGCCTTATTAACCGCTGAACAGATGATCAGTGATGGAGCAACAATTGTTGATATCGGAGGATACTCATCACGGCCTGGAGCAAAAAACATTACTGTTGAGGAAGAAATTAAGCGTGTAGTTCCGATTATAAGATCTATTCGCAAGCATTTTCCCGATTTACTTATTTCTTTAGATACTTTTCGTTCTGTTGTTGCAAAAGAAGGCATTGCTAATGGAGTTGACATTATTAATGACATAAGCGGCTTTGAAATTGACCCAGACATTGTAAATATTGTTGCAGAATTTAAAACTCCATATATTCTAATGCACATGAAAGGAACTCCACAAACAATGAGCTCAAAGACCGATTACAATAATCTATTCAAAGAAATGGTGAGTTATTTTACGCAAAAAATAGAATTTCTGCATGCTCAGGGAATTCATGATATAATCATTGACCCAGGTTTCGGATTTAGTAAAACAATAGAGCAGAATTACCACTTACTAGATAATTTACAGCATTTTAAAATTCTAGATAAGCCCATTCTAGTTGGACTTTCCAGAAAATCCATGATTTATAAAAAATTAGGTATTAATCCAGAAGAATCACTACCTGAAACCATTAGATTGAATAAAATCGCTATTGAAAAAGGGGCATCCATATTGCGCGTTCATGACGTAAAAGAAGCAATAAACTCCCTGTTTTAACAATAAAATTGGGAGCTTGTACTACTACAACTCTAAGTTTACACCACGCAAACCCTGCAATCCACCGGTATGAACAAATAACACAGTACTATTATCATAATAGTCACTCTGAATAATATCAAGCAAAGCAAACATCACTTTACCTGTATAAACTTGGTCTAATTTTAATCTGTTATTTCGAAAAAAATTTGCGATAAAAAACAGCAAACCCTCAGTAAATTTTCCATAACCTCCAAAGTGGTACTGATCATGTACTTTTACTCTATTTAATAATTCTACGATGTCATCTCCATTGATTCCTCCTTTAAGAAAGAGATCATTCATTTCAGAGAGCGACTGATACCCTTTTAAAACTGGGACAACATGTAATTGTTGTTCCTCTTTCAAGGACATAGCTATACCACAACTTGTTGTTGATGTTCCTTGAGCTACGAATACATGATCGATATCTTCATCTACTTCTTTCAATATTTCTTGACAACCCACTATTCCATGATAATTGGCACCTCCCTCTGGAACAATCAAAAAATTTGGATATTTAATTGACATCCTTTCAATAAATACTTTTTCATTTCTCGATTTATATTCGCTCCGAGTGGTAAAAATTAATTGCATTCCTAAGTTTTTACAATCAATAAGTGTTTGATTACTTGATTCATTCAATTCTTCTCCACGTACAATTCCGATTGATTCAACACCTAATGATTGACAAGTCGCTGCTGTAGCAACTAAATGGTTAGAAAAGGCACCCCCAAAAGTGAGAATTCCTTTATTCTTTCTCGCTTTACACAATTCTACATTGTATTTTAACTTTCTCCACTTGTTTCCTGATACAACTGGGTGAATTAAATCATCTCGTTTAACTAATAATCGAATTCCTCTAGATTTAAGAGTATCTATTTTAAGCTCCTGAACAACAGATTTTGAAACGTCAAACATAAACTAGTTGATTTTCTGCAAATATCGCTTAAATTTGCATTATGAATGATGATATGTCAGGCTTTTCTGCAAAAAACAAAATGGACTCGGATGATTTTTACAATAGTCCGGAAGGCTACATTATTTTCACCGAAAAATATCATCTTAAACGAGGTTATTGTTGCAAAAACAGTTGTAAGCATTGCCCGTATGATTTCAAAAAGAAAGATAATAAGTAACTGAAATTGAGTTGATAGTCGCAATATGGTGTTTTATCGGGAAGATATATCACTTTTATCGAATAAACAATGAATTCTTTTTCATAGACGGCTATATTCACTAGTTTTATAGCAACGCCATCTATATTTGGAATGCATAAACACTACACTTTTTCTGATATTTTTGCTGGTCTTAAAGATACTATTCCGGAATGTGATGACTCAAATTGTTCGGATGTATTAACAAATATAAATTTTCTCAATAGCAAGAATGCAACGTTTAATCTTTTTGATGATCCAGGACTTTACTTGATTTTAAATTTCCAAAATGGTGGAGAACTTGTTTTTCAAAAAAACAATCATTTAGAAGTGGATGGCGAGAAGTTAAATATTATCGATCTCCTTTCATTGGTCGATGATGAAAGAATTAAAGTAGATGCAATAATTGACCGTCGATTTATTGAGTTCAATTATAAAAACAAGGTAAATCCACTTGAACTTATCTTATGTGCCAAAAGTGTTTTAAACACCAAAACAGAAGGTTTGGTGTATGTAGAAAGATCTATAGCAATACTTTCCAGTGATAAAAATGGTATTCCTCTATATGGTTTTTGTTGTGTGAATAAAATTGAAGAAGAAATTGGAACAGAGATTGATAAAAAGAATTTCAGGGTAATTTCGACTTCAAGCAATACGGATTTATCATCTAAATTGACGAATTTTTTGAAAGAATCTGTTGTTTAGTTATTTCCCATCAATTCCATTCTGAGGATGACGTCCTTTGTAGTCTTTTAAAATATTCTTAATCACCCTAATGTCTTCATCTACATCATCAGTTGGTGCATAAGCAGTATGAAATCCGCCTATTTTCTTTGAGTAATCCATATAACCGATGCAAATAGGAACGTTTGCTTTCTTCGCTATATAATAGAAACCTTTTTTCCACTTAGGATTATAGCTTCGGGTTCCTTCTGGTGTGAATACCATGAAAATATCGTCGTTTTCTTCAAAATGTTTAACTGCGCTTGTTGTAACATTGTTCTTTCCAGATCTATCAACGGAAATTCCGCCGATTGCTCTTAAAAACAATCCCATCGGAAAGAAAAAGAGCTCTTTTTTAATCAGATACTTGCCTTTGATTCCCATAGCTGTGAATGCAAGCCGACCAATAATAAAATCCCAATTTGAAGTATGAGGCCCCATCACAACAACTGCTTTTCTAACTCCCTCAGGTCCTCTTTTATCAATTTTCCAACCAAATAAACGTAAAATTGCTCTCGAAATTTTTCTCATGATGTAAATTTAGTTATTCTATTAGAATTTAGTTTATTTTTGACTCATGCAAAAGAAATCAATTCTTGCTAAATTAATTCCTGTTCTTCTTATTTTAGGAGTACTATGGTCGGTTTTTTTTGTAGGAAAAATGATTCTTCAAAAAGCAGAGAACAATAATCTCAATTTTATTCCAAAAAACAGTCTTTGGTATGCTCAAATTGACCTACAGAAGTTAATCAAAAACGAAGTAGAAACTCTCATATTCAGTGATAATGATAAAGAAATTCTATTGTTATTGGAAGAACTTATTGAGAATAAAGATAGCACCTTAAAAAGTATACAACAGAACGGAATCCAAATTAATTCGATAGTTCTAGCCTTTGGGTTAAATGATGGTATAACAGGTATTCTTTTTAATTTAACAAGTAGCCAAAAATTCAATGCATCATTTTCTACTAGACCGAGTAGAAGAATAGCTTGCAAAACAAAAGATAATGTTGGAGTATTATTATTTTCTAAAGACACAAATACCTCGACTAAAGAGCTCAAGAAAAAAGCGAACGACTTTTTTAATGCTAATTTCTTAGAAAT
>Ga0316209_1001736_pt1 | contig 20690 bp, 16 predicted proteins | sample 6monopyrite_MG_FD_204945 | JGI IMG/M metagenome (GOLD analysis project Ga0316209, IMG submission 204945) | Microbial mat bacterial communities from mineral coupon in-situ incubated in ocean water Damariscotta River, Maine, United States -... | ecosystem: Environmental > Aquatic > Marine >...
CGGCTTCGCAGATCGCGAGGCTCACGCCCTGGGCGTGGGGTGCGGAGCGGCGAGAGGGCTGAGGGCGCTGGGGCAACGACGGACTGTGTCAAGTGGCTGCTGGGATGGGGTCACCGGACGCGTACAACGCCTCGGCCGTGACACCGCTCGACTCGAAGTCCGCGAGCAAGCGTGCACGTTGAGCACGCGAGTACCTCTTGCGCTGCGCACCCTCGCGCGGCCGCGCAGCGGGCTCGGTCTCTCTCGGCCCCGCTACCGCGGGACCTCGCTCGACCTCACCCGCTGCGCGCGGCTGCGCCGAGGGATTCGACGGCGGCGCGGGATGCGCGGGACTGCGGGGGACGAGCCACTTGGAAGGGTCGTTCATGACCGGCTCCTCCGGCTGATGCCGGGGTGGGAGACGGTCGGTCAGGGGGGTGTGCTACGAATGCGATGCGGTAGTCGTTTTCATGAGGGGCACAGCTGCTCGATGGGACAGTACGGGCGCGTACTACAGATGCAAGGTGGTAAGAGTTTTCGTGAGGGGCACAGAGTCGATCATCCCTGCGGGGGATCGCCGGTCAACGTGCGCTGACCATGGGGTCACCGGACGTGTACGGCCAACTCGACGGACACCAGTCCGAAAGACGCCCAGCAAAGAGAAAGCTCTGCAAGCACAACGGGCTATGCGCTGGTGAGCGAGACCGTGAGTGCAACGAGGCGGCCCCACTCAAAACAACCGCTGCATATGCAAGGACCTCGAAAGATCCACGGGACGGCGACCGTCAAAGTCCAGCATCCCTGCATCCGCTCCAGCGCTTAGCAATAGCTCAACCATAGCAGCCTCCTCCATAGCAACCGCACGATGCAACGCCGTTTGCCCGCCAACCGCCCGGATATCTAAAGCACAACCACGGCCGACAATAAACTCAACTCGATAGGCGTCACCTGCCTCAACCGCCGCAACCAAAGCGCAGTAGCCAGCAGCGTCAACAGCGTCTAAGTCGGCTCCAAATTCGATCAGGACCGAGATCGCCTCTTCCGAAGCATCAATGATCACCGGCCCGATCTCATCGCTAGTGACAGCGCCAGCACTCAACAATCGCCGAGCCACACTCACGAAACCGCGCGACACTGCAAGCCGCAAGGCTGAACAACCGGACGCATCTTGGCAGTTGGGGTCAACGCCAAGCCCCACGAGCAGATCCACAACGCGCCTCGCCCCTCCACCTGCCGCAGACAGCAACATTTGCTCGAGGATGTCGTGGCTACATCCGGAATCTATCACCAGTGACTTGGCCTTGCCAGCACGCCCCATCTCTCTAGAGGCCGAGCCACCGCAATCCCTAGACCCATAATGACGCCCTATCCCCGCGAAACGATGCAGATAAAATGTCCTATCAAGAGCGGACGCCGTCTTAAGCGCCCAAACCAACTCGTCATTGCACAGTCCACCCACCCCCCTCCTCAACTCTAACCTGAGCACGTCGGCAGTCGCGTCACCCATTTCGGCCCGCACCTGGCCCCAAAGCCGATCTCCACAGTGCCGCAGTAGATACTCTGCAGCTTCGCCATTGCCGCAAGATACTGCCTCCCGAACGAACACCGCCCACTCGTGATCAACTAGCGACTCTACCGGAATCGCGTCAACCACAGCTCTATATGCGGCAAGCCTGTCGATAGACTTGAATCTCCCAAGTGTGTGCATGACGTGCCCTCCCGCAGGGCAACGAATTGCTGGGTCCGCCCCGGCATCAAGGAGACAAAGCACTTTCTCACTCTCAGCCCATCGCGCGGCTCTACGAATACCCTCGCTATTAGCCGCCGTCCGCATATCTACACCTGACTCCTGGGCAATCTCGACCATTGCGGACAGCTCGACAGCACTGCAACTCAAAGACGCGGCCGCATGCGTGAGGGGAGACCAACCCCGCCATGGCGAATCATGCTGAATCTCACCCAATGACGCTCCATTGGCTAGCTCCCTTGTGACCGTCGACAAGTCACCCCTTCGTGCTGCAAAATGGATCTCAGTCACACAGGCACCTCGCTCCTCACTGCGCTCTACCACTCATCGTTGAAACTGCGGCCTCTGACTACATTCCCCGCTGACCTGCGGTGCGGCACCGTGCACATGAGTCAGGGTGGCCTCGCCACCGACCCTCCGCTGCCCGCCCTAGCTAGAGGAATCGGTCAGTGTCGACAGATGCTACCCATCATACACGGCGGCAGAGTAAAGACTAGAGTCCCAGCGGGCATGACCGGCGCCCAAGAACAAGCGTGACTCGCACTCAAGCGTCCGCCTTCCCACCCCCTCGAGATGCGCGCCACCTGTGATGCCCCGAGCGAAACTGGTGCTCTACGCGGCTAGCCATGCCCTAGCGGGGCACCTCTGGGGAGGGGGGCTCGAGCGTTACGCTGCCCTACTTCACCTGGCGGGCTCCGACTACGCGCAAGGCCCCCCCCATCACTGACCCACACCGTCTATATAGTACTCGCCTCACCCCCAGAGGCTCCCCCGTCCATCCCGACGATCACCATTCCCACGATTGCGGCAGTAGCCACAGCCGGTGCCGCCACAGTCCCGCCGATGACAACGGCACCCACTACGATTGCGCCCAGCACCACCGCACCAACAGCCTCGGGACTCGGCTCCGGCAACCAGTCCCAGTCCCAGTCCCAGCGCCATCCGCCGCCGCCCGGGACTCCACGTGACCCGGGCAACGGGTTGAATCCCGGGACGGGTAGCAGCCTCGGAATCGGAGGAAAGAGGCACGGGTCCCCACATTCGCCCCGCTTTAGCTTCTCCGCAATACCACGAGCGCAATGGAGAGCGCCATTCGCTACCGAACCCAGCTGCTGCACATGCCCCTTCCACGCCTGGAATTGCTTCTTGTAGTCCAACTCCGGAGTCTTACCAGCCCAGTCGTAGTAGAGAGGGTTCATGTTCCTTGCCATGTCCTTAACCCTCCAATTGAAGTGGGCGATGAAATCGAGGAGCTTGTCCATCATGACCCAGCAGTCATCGTCCTGCCAGTTACACCGATTAATTGGCGGCGAATTTCCAATGTCAAATTCATCGCCGCTCACGGAAGTCAGACCGAAGGGGTCGAGAAACTCTAGGGGGCGAGAAACCACGAATTGATAGAGGCTGCCCCCTTCAACGTACCCCAGCGGGTCGCGACGCCCCCAACGCCCTAGGTCGGCGAGAAACCAGCGGTTTCGAAAAACCCAGTGACTAGAACTCACCCTGGATCGCACCCCACCCTTGTATCCACGGTCATTGTCGATGCCAGACAATACGTTCCTTCCGAACGGCACATCCTTGTACAGCGACCGGATCTCCACTGCATCAGCGGTTGTCACATCACCGTCAAGATGCATGTCCGCCTTGACCGGGTCTTCGTTCGCGCTGATCGCGGCGCTGATCGTCGTCATGTCCGCCGCAGTTACGGTGCCATCCCCATCCATGTCTCCCGGAGGCGTCATGAACGGCACGCCGTACGCGCTGTACCCGACCCACTCGAGGACCGAGCCGCCGACATCGAGCACAACGACAACATTCGCCAGCCGATCCTGGCAGTAGTAGACCGTCTCGTCGAGATCTCCGTTGGCATCCGTGTCCCGATCTCGCATCGCTACGAGGTCGATGTACGAGCTTCCGCCCATACCGCTGCTTCCCGCGCGGTGGTAGACGTACTCCTCGCTCGGATCGTCGATCGCCGCGCCGCCGACGTACTTCGCCAGAACACGCCAAGCCCCGTCGAACACGCTCTCGGTCCACTCGCTCGCTGCGACGTCTTCTTCCCGGATCAGGTAGCCCAGGCCGTTGTAGCGGTAGTTCGCGATCGCCGTGCTGCTCTGGTTGAGCACGGAGACCTGACGCCCGAACACGTCATAGACGTACTCGTAGTCCTCGTCGTCATCCGTCAGATTGCCGACGGCGTCATAGACGGGCTCATGATCAGGCGAGGAAACACTGTTGATGTCCTCTCTCTCCTCAATCTCGTTGGCATCGTTATGAACTCGCAACTCGTCGTGCTCGTCGGTGTCCGTGTAGTCGGTGTCCCCGTTGAGGTCGAGCCTCGACTCGCGCCAGTTCCCCAAAGGGTCCAGGACCCACTCTTCGAAGCGGTGCGTCGTGATCGACCCCGACACCCTCTCCCCCTCATCCACTGACTCGAGTCGCGCCGCAGCATCGTGGGTGTAGTCGATGTCGAAGCCCGTGTTCACATGATCCTCAATGCTCGCGATGAGGTTCTTGGTCGACTGGTAGGTCACATCCACGTCATAGAACGTCACACTCGAGGTGTACTGCTCCCATCGATCGTTGACGATCCGGCCCAGGCTGTCGAGCGCGTCATAGTCAGGCGCCGTTGGCCAACTCGCTCCGTCGTGCATCTTGCGCTCCACGTCGATGTCCAGATAGTCGGACTCGACGGCCCAGTGCGAACCGAGGTACTCATAGGAGACCTTGGCCAGGGTATCGATCTTGAGCGCCGAGACCCTGGAAGCCTCGTCGTCGTGCAAGTTTAGCTGGCTGCTGTAGACGGGCTTCACAACCTTGCCACTGGGATAGGTCTGTGAGTTCAGGCGAACGGCTTGTCGCCTGTCCGACCCGGTCTCAGCCTCCCACTCGTTGATCACGGTGTACTCGTCGTCGCTTCCGGAGGCGTTGATCAGGCTGTTGACGTCCTGCGAGAAGTCCTCGCGCAGACCCCAGTCGTCGTAGGTGAAGCCTACCTGATCCCGGGCCGTAGCACCCGAGGTGTCGGCATACTGGGTGACGAACGAGGTCCTCCCAAGGTCGTCGTATTGCCTCCGGATCATCTTCACATAGTCGTCGAATCCATCCGTCGTGTTGACCGTCGTGGCCTTCAGATCGAGGAGTCTACCGGAGTCGTCGTAGACCCGCTCCAGCACGTTCCCGGCCTGGTCGGTGCGTTTGATCTGCTCTCCCTGGACGTTGTACTCGTAGCTCGCATTGTCCGTCGACGTGTCCCCGTCAGGGTAGATCACCCGCTGGAGCAAGTGGCCGGCATAGACGTCCGGACCGGCGGCAGTGGTTGCACTGTACTCGTACACCGTCTCCTGGTCGTCCAAGTTCGGGTCCGTCGCATCCACATCCGCGATGTACTTGGTGCGGAGTCCGTCTTCGTATTCGTAGGCAACGATGATGTCCTCGTCCGGGCTCGCCTTGTCGGGCACACCATTCTGGTAGTTGCGGACCTCGGCCACGGGCCGGCCAGCATCATCGCGATCTGTCGAGTTGATGATCCCGTTCTCATCAGTAACGTCTCGGATTGCACCGTCGCCCCCGTAGGTGAAGGTGGTGACCAGCCGCAACTGCGGACTGTCCCCGGACGCAGTCGGCGCGGTCAAGCCGTCTCGGTCGAAGGTAGCATCGCCATAGGTACCGTAGTTCGAGGTCGTCGCGCGCCTCCCGAGCGAGTCGTACCAGTGCGCCGTGATGTGAGCACGGCCCTTCAGGTTCGCGTAGGTCAGCTTGAGTTCGTCGCTGTCCGCATCCGTATCGAGTTCGCCTTCAGTCTCGCTGGCCCCACGATCCGTCGGGTGCCTGTAGATCATGGCCGACAGGATGACGTTGCTGTCATCGTCGTAGCGAGTCTGCCGCTCCTCCAGGACGATGTCATCGTCCACATCGTCCGCTGCGGAGTAGGCGTCATTGCCCGTGCCGTCATCGATCTTCGCGAGATCGAACTGGTTGAACACACGTCCGATTCTGTCGTAGGTCGTCTTCGCCAGCGATGCCCCACGGTGCTTGATCAGGCGGCCAGCGGCGTCGTACCACGAGTCGTAGACGAGGTTCGAGCCCAACGACCCGTCGCTGATGTCGACCTGGTGCCGGGTCGTCTCATAGACCCGACCTAGAACGTCGTACTCCCGCTCACTCAGGGCCAGTCGCCCACTCGTCACCTCAGCGGGACTGTCCTTGCCCGTATCACCAAGGTCAATGCCAGAGACCGTCGAGAACAGGCCGGTCTTGACCCGCCGGCCACGATAGTCCAACTCGTAGAAGGCATACGGCGTCGTGGGCCCCTCGATCAGAGCCAGTCGATCACGATCGTCGTAGCTGAACTCTGTGGTTCTCTCGCCCGACGTGGTTCCAGTCGTCCTTTCCGTGCGACTGGAGACCAGGCTATTCCCGCCGGCCGTGCCACCGTCGTATTCGACGAGCTCGGTCGTCGCCATGTTGAGAGTGCCCGAGGATGACCCGCCATCCTCTCCGTTGTCATTGGTGCCGATGAACTTCTCCTCCGGACGACCAAGAGTGTCGTAGTTTGTCCGGTAGATCGTGCCACTCGGCTCCTGCACCCGGATCTGGCGCCCCATGGAGTCGTGGTGGTAGTAGGTGGCGTCGTAGTTCGTTCCCTCCGTACCCAGCCCCGTGGCAGGCACGTCGAAGTACAAGTGAGACTCGAGCCGCTTCGTGCCCGTGTCGTTGTAAATCGACCGACGAAGTCGCACGACATCATCCCTGGTCATCAACCCGAACAGTTCGGTCGGATTGGTCTTCGACTCATCCACATGGTTCGCGAGCGAGTCCTGCGTGTCGTTCTCGACAGTTCGAGTTACGGCGTTGTCGATGCTGACGCGACCAGAGTCTTCAACCCGACCAGCGTGGTTGCTGACGGTGAAGTCGATGGGACCGTAGTACTTGGGTGCCCCTCCCGTCTCGTATCGAGGGTAGCGGAGCGTCACCAACCGGTCGTCATCGATGACCGAGTAGTAGTTCTTGGTCACGCGGCCGGAGGGCAACGTGGTCTCGAGGACCCTCCCGACGCAGTCGTAAGAGTACGACGTCACGTAGTGAAACTGCTCACTCCCAACCAGCGTGAAGTCCCAGTTGTTGCCGACATCGTCGCCGCCGGTCAGCGGCTCCGTCGAACCAGACTCCGAGTAGTCAACGTCTTCAATGGCCTCCTCGACCAGCCCGTAGTCGTCGTACTTGAACTGCGAGACGACTCCGTCCTTGGACTTGGAATACTCGAGCTGTCGGTCGGCGTTGAAGTACGCCAGCTCCTCCAGTGCAGTGCCCGGCCCGTTCTCGCCGGTCGGAACGGCGGGATACGTCGTCCGCATGGCCTCGACCTGCACGTCGTTGAGACTGTCCCACTTGTATTCGAATTCAGTGGTGTCGTAGTCGCTGGCGCCGGCCCCGTAGTAGTCGTGCAACTCGTCGACGTACGGGCGCACCACATCATGCGAACCACCCGTCGACCTCGTTGCGAGACTCCAGCCGATCAGCGGGTAGGTCTTGCCGGCACTCGGGGTCTCCCCGACCTGCTGGACCCTCTTCTCGGCGAATCCCTCCAGGGCGTCGTGGGTCGTTCGCCGCTCGGTCACGTAGACCAGCCCGGACGTCCCGTAGGGAGTGATCACGCCGGTGGAGTGGTTGTAGGAACTTGCGTTAGCCGGCGTCGCCTCACGCTCGAGGAGGCCATCGGAGTCCCGCTCGACACGAGTAGCCCAAGTCTCAGTCGGCGAACCAGACGGATCGCTGTTCGTGATGACCGATGACAGCGGCTGCCCGAACTCGTCAAAATACTGCGTGCGGAACGTCCCGTCGGGCCGCTCGACGATCGCGCGAGTCGCCCAGGCAGTGTCATAGGCACTCGTGTCCGTGTAGTTCGAGTTCGTCTCGTAGCTAATCTCGTAAGCCCCGCTGGAGCCGCCGCCGCAACCACACTCTCCCGCGAACCACGCCTTGTCGATCTTGCCCGAGTCGTACTCGAACCGAGCCGATGCATGGCTCTCGATGAATGCATCCGAGAGGCTGTCCAGCGTGCTCAGGGACTGCTTGCCCCCACCGTAGTAGTTGCGGATGCCCTCAGGCTCGACAATCATCCGCAGTTCGTGTGCGTCACCAACTGCTGAGCCGGATCGGTGGTAGCGGTAGTGCGTCTGCTTCACCTGAGTGATCACGGGCGACGCCGTTTCGTCCACCGGGAGGGTGACTGAGACCAGCCCGAGGTCGCCGGTCGTGCCGTTGCTGGAACTGCTCGTGTAGTACGAGTACTCGACGAGGCCGCACTCGTCCCAGACATCATCTTCGTCCGGGTCGATCTCGACTTTCACGGAGACCAGGCGCTGGATGCTCTCGATCGAGGAGTACGTGAAGGTGTACCTGCGCCCCGAGGAATCGAACATCATCGAGGGCCCCTTCGCGCTCGCGAAGCTGGCGGCGGCCCCCGACCGGCTGGTCTCATCCGTTGCGTCGTTGCCCGCAAAGATGACCTTCTCGCTCGGCGTCTTTACCTTCCACAGCTGACCCCGTGCGTTCCCGTTGGCCGAGTCGTCCGGATCGAAGAACAGCGCCTCAAGCCCGAAGATGTCCCGGAAGATGTAGACCTTGTTCGCAGAGTCGAACTCGACGACACCGCCCGCTCCGTTCACCCCGTGGAAGTAGTTGCTGGCGCCGTCACGCTCGTATCGGGAGTAGCGATCGGCACCCGTCACGATCGTCACAAATGCGGTTGAGCCGCTCGTATAGACGAGCTCCGGGGCACTGAACGCAGCCCAGTTCCGGCCCTGATATCCGTCGGTGTACGTGCCGCAACCGGGCGCCGACGAGGCCGTCCGACCGATCGGCAAGCCGATCGAGGTCCCGGGCAGCGCGAGGTCGATCACCGTGTCGCTGTAGATCCCCTTCGCCAGATCGACGTTGTTGAGCATCTTCCCGTTCCCGCAGGAAGCCGCGCTCTCGATCGGGTTTGCCCCCATCATCAAGCCATGAGGGGCGGGCATCGCCGGGACCCCATCCAGCCCGGTCGCGCTCTGGCACGGCATCGGACAGAGAGCCTGGCCGAACGTGCTACCGGCGCCGTAGCTCGTGAGTGCCGCTCCAGACGTCGCGAGGACGCTGGTGGACGGAAGAGCCGATGCCGCCGAAACGGGCCGATACGCCCATGCAATCACAGAAGTAACGAGCACGAACGACAGAGCGAACAAAGCGAGCAACGAGCGAAGGCGTGTCATGGCCTGGCCTCTTCGGGTCTTGAGTCGGGAAGTCCCCGCCGGGATGCGGAGTTCGACTCAAGAAACCACGCATGCGGCCCGCAGTCACGCCCCAATCCAGTGTCGATATTGCGAGTCTTCCCAACCCTGCTGCATGCGTACCTTTAGCGCGTCCCGCCTGCACCCCGACGAAACTTTACAGAGCCCCCTTCACGAGTCTTCCCGGCTCTCCTGTCCGTTTAGTGGGTGTTCGGGGGGTCTTCTCCCGGCCCCTCCCCTTGTGGGTGAGGGGAGGGGCCGGGAGAAAACACTCGCTGGAGGGCTCCAGGGGCTCATTCAAGGCCCTCGGGGGGTGCTCTCAAGCCGAGAACATGAGGTGGCGACCAGCTCTGAGGGACTCGTCATGACCGGGACACTTCCCGGACGGTCCCCCAGGCATCCGAATCGGCCGCCAACGTCACGCATCGACATCCTGAAGCCTCTCCAGGCCCGCCAGCCCCCCACTAAACGGACAGGAGAGCCGTCTTCCCGCGTCGTTCATTACACGCGCTTCCCACTCTTGAGCGCCTCAGAATATTCACCCGCCGAAATTGATGCCGGAGTCGCCAGTCACTGATACCGTGTATCCTGCCGCGACCATGAGCGGCCTTCGATCGACCGACCTTCTTGGAGATGCCATGCACTTCCCGCTTGCCGCACTCGCCGTGACCACCGTTGTTTCCTCTGGCGTCTACTACTCTCTTCCCGTAGGCAGCGGCGGAGCCGGCTCGGCGCCGACGTCGGCGGCAATCGCCGTCCCGCTCGAGACCGTATCGCCCGACCTCGAGGTGCCGATCCTCAGGGCAGGCATCTCCCCCGACTTCCTCGCGGCCTCCGGCGCCTCGTCCGGTGCCGTGAACAGCGTGATCAACGCCGTCGCGGAGGAGTTCGGTGACCTCTCCGCCCTCGAAGCCGCCGACAGCGCTTTCACCTCCGCCCGCCAGGCCCACGCCGACCAAGAGCGCCTCGTCAAGTCCGGTCTCGGGGACGAGGAGGATGCGACCGCCCTCGCTGCCGCAGAGACCACGATGAACTCGGCCAAGTCCGCTCTGGACACGCTTCTCGCCGGCGCTCGCGCGGCTGGAGTCGCGGAGCTCACCGCGCCTCAGCAGTCCACCTACACCAGCCTCTGCGCCAACCGCGACCGGCGCATGCCCACCGAGTTTCTGGTGCTTGACCTCGAGTCCGCCGACTGGATCAAGCTCCGCGACGCCCTCAACGACGAGAAGGCCGCCCCTAAGCTCGGGCTCGATCCGAACGCCGAGCTCCAGAGCTTCCTCGCGGCGAAGCGCGCCGACTCGGCTGTCGCCGCCGCCAAGACGAGCCTCGACGCGAACCTGACCGCGATCCAAACCGCCTGGGACGCCTCGTTCGCAGACTGAGAAGAGTGGCTCTCTCTGCCGCCCTCTGCCTCCGAGGCGGACTTAGCCCTGCCTCACCCGGCCGGAGCCACCGATGATGCTCGCACGGTGGTTCCGGCGCCTCCCTGTTCGTGGCGCCGCCCTGGCCATGCTGGTGCTCGTCGCGCCCCCTGTCGTCGCGCAATCGCCCTGGTCGCGCGTCGATTCCGAGCAGCCGCTGTGGGTCAGCTTCGCGTCCTCGGTCCACGCCGGCGAGTTGATCCACCTGCTCGAAATCGCCTCCGAGCTGGAGATCGAGGAAGACTCCAAGACCGACCTCGACCAGCGCATCGCCTTGGAGCCAGGTCGCGGATACAGCACAGAGGATCTGTGGCGCGCGCTGAACCGCTCACTGGTCGATCAGGCGATGACGACCGTGCTGTCGCCGGACACCGACGCGATCCACGTCGTGCTGCTGAAGGACGCGCCCAACCGCGCTCGCCTCGAACGACAGCCCCAGCCCATTTCGCCCGCCGGCTACAGGCGCGTCCTGCTCACCGCACAGCACGCCGACATCGCCGCCCTCTCCGCAGCGGCCAAGCTGCTCCTGCCCGCCGGCGTCGGCACGGTCTCCGAGCTCCGCGAAAGCGATCAACTGCTCCTGTCGGGCCACACCCCGCAGGTCGCCGAGGCACTCGAAGTCCTGACCGCCCTCGACGTCGCGCTCGAGCCGCCCTCGATCCAAGCCTTCCCGACGCTGCACATGACCGCGCTCGACCTGAAGGCCAAGCTCGAGTCGCTCGTCCCGCTTTACCAGCAGGTCGCTCCCGGCACGCTCACCGGCAAGTCGATCCCCCTGGGCGCCGGCCAAGAACTCCTGGTCATGGCGCCGGCTCACGAGTTGCCGCTGTGGGCGCGCCTCGTGGACACCTTTGACCGACCCCAGAAGGCGGTCACCGAAGAGTACGTCCCGCGCCGCTTCGGCCTGCAGGAGACGGCCGACCTGATGGCCGAAGTGGTCTACGGCGACGATGACCGCCAGCCGTGGCGCCTGGTGACGGACGAGCTGACCGGCACCATCATCCTCACGACCACGCCCAACCGGCACCGCGAGGCGCGACGGCTGGTCGATCGCCTGGAGTCGGTGCAAGAAGGAGCCCGGCGCCCGATCCGCACCTTCGTGATCCACCACCGGCAGGTCGAAGAGGTGCTGTCGCTGCTGCAGTCCCTGCTCGACGCCGGCGCGATCGACCTTGCGCGCCCAGCCGAAGCTGCTGAACAAGCCGAGGGCGTTACCGCCCCCCTGCCGCGCATCAAGGCCGGCGAAGAAGGCGAGACCGGCGTGATCCTGACCGCCGACCCCGGCACCAACCGCATCATCGCCTTCGGGGAAGCGCGTCTGCTCGACGAGCTCGGACCCCTGATCGAGACCCTCGACGTCGCGACGCAGCAGATCCTGGTCGAGGCGATGGTCGTCACGCTGAACGACTCGCAGACCCGCGACCTGGCTGTCGAGCTGCGCAAGCGCGGCATCAACGACGGGGTCAGCTACGAGCTGGCGTCGCTGTTCGGCATCTCCTCGACCGACCCGATCCTCAACGTCATTCCAGAAGCGCAGGGCAGCGGCTTCTCGGGCACGGTCTTGGACCCGGGAAACTTCTCAGCGGTCGTGCGTGCTCTGGAGACGGTCAACGACGGGCGCTCGCTGACGATGCCGAAGGTGCTGATCAACAACAACGAGAGCGCGTCGCTCGGCTCGGTGGTCCAGGCCCCCTACCTGACGACGAACGCCTCGAACACGGTGGCGACGACGTCGTATGGCGGCGAGTCTTCTGCCGGCACCGAGATCCAGGTGCAGCCGCAGGTGGCCGACGCGGACCAGATCGTCCTCGACTACACGATCTCGATCAGCAGCTTCGCCGGCGAGTCCGCGGACGAGAGCCTCCCGCCGCCCAAGCAGGAGAACAATCTTCAGGCCGTGGTGACGGTGCCCGACGGGTTCACGGTGGTCGTTGGCGGGCTCGAGCTGGAGACCGAGGGCGACGCCTCGACGCAGGTGCCGCTCCTCGGGGACATCCCGCTGCTCGGGTACCTGTTCAAGAGCAACTCGAAGTCGAAGTCGAAGAGCCGCTTCTACGTGTTCCTGAGGTGCACGGTGCAGCGTGGCGCGCAGTTCCAGGATCTGCGCTTCCGGACACAGGAGGCGATGGAGAAGGCGGGGCTGCCGGACGACTGGCCGAAGCTGGAGCCGAGGGTGATGCGATGAGAGTTCTAGGCGTGATGGCGGTGTGCGTTCTCGGGCTGAGTCTCGGGGCCTGCAAGTCGGCGAATGGCGACGGGCCGTACGAGGCGAGTAGAGAGGAGCGGCGCGACACGGCGCGTGCGTTGGAGCTGAATTCGCAGGCGGCCGACGTGCTGGGAAGCGATCCGCGGCGGGCTGAGGAGCTGCTGCGTGAGGCGCTGACCGCCGACCTGTTCTGCGCGCCGGCGCACAACAACCTCGGCGTCGTGTTCCTCGAACAGGGCAAGCTGTACGAGGCTGCCGGCGAGTTCGAGTGGGCGCGCAAGCTGCTGCCGGGGCATCCGGATCCGCGGGTGAACCTGGCGCTGGTGCTGGAGACTGCCGGGAAGACGGACGAGGCGCTGGCGAGCTATGAGGCGGCGCTCGAGGTGCGGCCGGGGTATCTGCCGGCGATCCAGGGGGCGGCGAGTCTGGCGGTGCGGGAGGGGCGCGAGGATGAGCGGCTAGCGGAGTGGCTGGCGGAGATCGCGATGCGGGGGTCGAGCGAGCGATGGCGACTGTGGGCATCTTCCGAGCGCCGGCACCGTGAACCCTGACATGCGCCTTCGGCGTAGGGCCCAAGATTGAAATGACTGACAGCAGCGACACCGGTGACAACTCGGACAACACCAGAATCATCGTTGTTCCACAAGTTGACGAGTTGAGCCCTATGGAGGTATTGCTCAATCATGCTAGGGCCCGCTGGAGAGCGGAAGAGGTACATACTGGCCAACTCGCTCAGCGCACCGCCACACTAATGGCGATGATCACCGGCATTCTGGGCATCGGCCTGTTCAAGCTGGATACCCTCCCAAACATCAAGAACGGAGCCGGATTCGCTGTAGTAGGCTTCCTTCTAGTCGCGCTTGTCCTGGTCATCGCAGCGCTGTTCAGCTTGCTCGAATTTGGCCGAACGAGAGCGTCCAACGGCATTGAAGTAAAACGCCCGGGAATCATTCATCACATCCGGTCAGTCCTGGCAGAGTGCTGGGAATTGGCTTGTCGATTCTTGCGGTTCTGCAAGCTCATTCGTGCCACGCCAACCGAGGGCGAGTTCGAGGGCCCTGCCTCGGCGAAGCTTGCCTGGCCAAAGAACTTCGGTTCAGAGCGGGCCGCGTCCGACGACCTCACGGCGGACGACCTCCTCGGTGTCTCGTACGAACGGTGGGAGAAGGCGTCCATCCGGCTCCTTGACTACAACAAGGACCGGATGATCGTGCTGGAGCAGACTCAGACCCTGCTGGTCTTGGCCGCTGCTAGCGCCGCGATTGCGATCGCCGTAAACCTCTTATTTACAAGCAGTTCCGATCAAGCCGGTGCGAGTCGTGCAGAAGCTGGTACGCTCTACGTACTGACTCCCGTCGAGAGAGACGAAGACTGACGCATCATGAGCACGCAAGAACACAAGATCACGTTGGAAGACGGAACAGAAGTGTTCATCACCGTCCGCAAGTCCAGCGACCAGCTGTCAGGGCGTGAGAAGTCGATCCTACAGGCCGCGCTCAAGAGCGTGGAACTGGCCGAGGATGACTCCCGAAAGCATACCGAGGACCTCGCAAAGCGCCGAGGCGTGCTCGGGTTCACGACAAGCGTGGGCTAGCGACTTCTGTCGGCAAGTAGGGGTGCAGCAGCTCAGTTTGTCGCCCATACGACTCTGATCTGCCCACGCACTCTTCTCTCTGTCGAGACGGGCGTGAACGATTTCGCGTCCTGGATCAATGTAGCCTGGGATCAACCCCAGAAGATCCCCGTCGGATCCTCCGCAACCTCGCGGACAAGTTCGACGACATCCGCCTTCGGCTCGCACTTCGCGTACAGCACCCAGCGCTCTCGTCTGTTCTTCGAGTAGAGAGACCACATCCTCGTCTCAGCGTCCCAGCGAAAGCGAGCGATGTCCGCCTCGTCGTCCAACCACGGGCTGAAGCGCATGGGGCGACATTCCGACAGAATCACGTCGTCCGTACGCGTCCGGTGAGCCCATGGCAGACGCCCGTTGACCGTACGCGTCCGGTGAGCCCATGGCAGACGCCCGTTGACCGGCCGTTCTCGAAGCCCTCTACCCCCGCGCCGCCTGCCACGCCCACGGCGTGAGGCTCGCAATCTCCGACGCCGGCGTCGTCGCGACGCGCATGAGCACGTCGCCGAGGTACGCCTCGGGGTCCGCGCCGCACTGCTTGCACGAGAGGACCAGCGAGTAGAGCCGACACGCGACCTCGCCGCCGCGCTGACTGCCGAAGACCAGCCAGTTCTTGCGGCCGACGGCCAGGTGCCGCAGGTCGCGTTCGGCGTCGTTGTTGTGAATCGGCAGGCGCGGGTCCGCGAGGAAGGCCGCGAGCGGCTCGCGTTGCGAGCGCAGGTAGCCGACCGCCTTGCCGAGCTTGCTCTTCGGCAATGTCGAGCGCAGACCCTCGAGGCGGTCCGCTTCGGCGTGAATCGCTTCGAGCAGCGGCTGCGACTTGTCGACGCGCACGCGGCGACGTTCTTCGAGCAGCGCGCCCCACTCGAGTTCTCCCGCTTGTACGCGCTCGTTCAGCGGTCGCTCGACCGCGAACAATTCCTGCACCATGCCGAGCAGCGGCGCCACAGCGTCCGAGCCGGTGTCCAACGCGTCCTTCAACTTGCGACGCGCATGCGCCCAGCAGCCCGCGCGCACGATGCCGTTCTCGCGAACGACTTCGTCGTAGCCGGTGTACCCGTCAGCGATCAGCGCCCCGCTCCACTCTTCGAGGAAACGCTTCGGTCCGTCGCGTCCGCGACTCGTGCGAAACTCGATCAAGGCTCGCGACGGCGCGCCCGGTCGGCGCAAGTTGCGCCAGCCCCAGGCGTAACCGTTCTTGGTTCCCTTGCCGTCCTCGAGCCGCATGGTCACCGGCGTTTCGTCGGCGTGCAGTACCTCTTCTGCCAGCAGTTCCGCGCGCATTCGCGCCAGCACCGGCTGTGCGACGAGCTCGTCCACGCGCACCAGCATGTCCCACATGGACTGCTTCGCGATGGCGATGCCGTAGCGCTTGAAGATTCCCTGCAAGCGGTGCAGCGGGATGTGGTCCGAGTACTTCGCCGTCGCGACGTGCGCGTAGACCGACGCCTCGTACTTGCCGCCGTCGATCACGCTGTCGGGAAGCTCTGCCGCGCGAACGCAGTGACCGTCGGGGCAGGCGTACTTCGGTCGCACGTAGCGCTTGACGAACAGCTTGGCCGGGACGATGCCGGCGCGCTCGGTGACCTCTTCGCCGATGCGGCGCAGGTCCTTGCCGCAGGTCGTGCAGTCGCGGTGTGCTTCGTCGAGGTCGAGTTCGATGACTTCGCGCGGCAGGTGTTCGGGCAAGGGCGCGCGGCCGTGGCCTGCGTTCGGCTTCGCGGTGCGCCGTGAAGTGTGCGCTTCGCACTCGAGCTCAGGGGGAGGGATGTCGTCGGTCGCGAACAAGCCCAGTTGCGCGTCGTCGAGTCGTTCGGAGCTTCGACCGAATAGACCGCGCTTGAGCAGCGCGTTCTCCTCGCGCAGGATTTTGACCTCGCGTGTCAACGCCTCGAGCTTCGCGAGCAGTGCCTCGAGTTGCTCGGCGGAAATCTGCGCGACGGCCATGCAGGTACTATCGGCAATCGGCGCGCGATGCGGTTCCGCTTCGCAGCGAAAGCTCGTCGTGCGACACCCGTCGTCTCGCTCCTCGGAGGTCGATGCCCTCGAGTACCAACGCAAGTTCGCTGACCGACAGCTCGAACGCACCGGACTTGCCCTTCGCGCGGTCGAACACGCGGAACTGACCACGCTCGAGCCGCTTCGCGAGCAAGCAGTACCCCGAGCCGTCCCACCACAAGACCTTCAGCCGGTCGCGCCGTCGGTTGACGAAGAGGAACAGGTGACCTGACTGCGGGTCTTCGTCCACGACCTCCATGACCACCGCCGCCAAGGTGTCGAACGACTTGCGCATGTCGGTCGCGCCGCGCGCGACGAACAAGCGCACCGACGGCGGCAGGCTCAGCATGCTTGCAGCACGCGCACGAGCCGGCGCAGTTCGCGCTCATCGAAACCCGCGGCGACTTCAAGGCAGACGCCGTTGGCCAGCCAGACTTCGAAGCGGCTCGGCGTTGTTGCGGGATGACTGGGCGAGTCGGGCACAACGGTGATCGGGACCAACTCGTCGCGGTCGACGTTCGACGCGCCCGCCTCGCTCGCGAACTTCTTCTTCCAGTACAGGAGCTTCGCGTACGCGACCCCCTCCTGCTTGCCGAACGCCATCAGGCTCAGGCCGGACGAGTGCCAGCGAGCGAACAGCTCGCGCATTGCTTCGGTGCGGGACATCGGTGACTCCTTGGTTGGAGTCGATCATCGCGGCGGGGGATCGCCGGTCAACGGGCGTGGACCATGGGGTCACCGGACGCGTACCGTCGTCCCGGTCGAATCGATAGTTCAGCCATGCGCCCTCGGTCGACTTGCCAGGCCATTCAGGCGCTAGCACACCGTCGATCGCCCCCGCCGCCTCTTCACACCGCACGTCACTCAGCATCTCCACCTCCATCGCCTACCCCACGCGCTGCACTCGATGGAAGTGGCCGACAGATATCCCGTCAAGACCGGGCAGTGAGGCTTCAGACTCGCTCTCTCGGGATCGAGCGGATAGGAGCCCACATCGCCCCCAGGCTCCCGTCGAGCGGAGGCGCACGAACCCGGCGTCGGTCTTCAGGAATTACTACTGGCTGACTCAGCCGACCAGAGCGATCACGGAGCCATGAAGCAGCCCCAGCACATCATCGGCTCCACGCGCATCTACACCGGCGACACGCACCGCTGGGCCAAAGGCCAAGCCGTCCTGATCCACGCCGTCCACCGGGGCGATCCCGACGACGGCCGAATCCTCACCGACGACGCCACGATTGGCGAACTGCAGCCGGACGACATGGTCGAGTTCCTACCGCTCATCACGGAGCCCGACGGCACCGTGCGGCCCTCGTGGGTCGCCTCGGACGCGCGGCCCGACGAGCTGCAGCCTCCGCCGGCCTGAGCGAACAGCGCGCGCACAGCGCCCACTTCCCTCCCAATCGAAAGAGGCGGCCCAGACTCGGCGCCGCCTCTCTTCGTTCACGGCCGGTCGGCCGCTCGAGCCTGGTCCTAGACGTGCAGCGTCGAGCCCCGCGCCTTGCCCTTGCGCTTCACGGTACCCGCCGCGATCAGCTCGTCGAGCTGGGGCTTGAAGACCTTGGAGGAGACGCCGAGGTCGTTGGCGATCACCTCGGTGCGCTCGCCGTTGTGCTTTTTGATCGCGGCGAGCAGGGTGTCGCTGCTGACCTTGGCGGCCTTGCGGCGGCGACCCGGCTTGCGGCCGCGCTTGGCGCCCGCTGTGGCCTTGGGGCGACCGGGGCCGCGACGGGTGCGAGTGGCGGCGGCATCGCGCGTCAGGGCCTCCTGGACGGCGGACAGGGCCTCGTTCTTGATCTCGGCCGAGAGCTGCTCGACGAACTGATCGACGAGGGCGCGGATCTTCTGGTTTTGACTCGTAGCCATATGGGTTTCCTCTGAATGCAGATGGGGAACGCAGCGCGAGCCGAAGTGGAGATGCCTCGCGTGCACCAATCACGGTAGCTGTTTGTTCGACGCCTTCCAGAGAATAGTTGCGGTGATTCCGTGGATAACCCGGGGAGGCAACCGGAATCAGGCGGCGATTCCCCGAGTCGATTCGCAGGACTTACTCTGGACTGGCAGGAGTGCCGGGCTCGGGCGGATTCGGGTTCTCGGAGCAATTGGAGGAATCAGCGCCCTCGCCCTCCCCCGCTGCGGCCATCCGCTCCATCGCGTCCGCCACTCGCGTCAGCTGCTTCACCAGCTCCGGCAAGGTCTTGCGGTAGAACTGCGCGCCCATGTACGTCTCTTGAAACTGGATCTGCGTCATGCTCGCTCCTTCGGGTCAGCCTGCTTCACGCTCGAGGATCGGTGTCGGCCGTGGCTCGGCATTCGGCTTGGGTTCCAGGCACTCCACGGCAGAGCGCAGGTCGTCGGTTTCGAGGTGGGTGTAGATGCGAGCCGTCAACTTCGGGTCCGAGTGCCCTGCGATCGCCTGCACCTGCGCCAGCGGGACACCGGCCCGAGCAAGCCGCGTGATTGCGCAGTGGCGCAGCGCGTGGATATCGACCTTCTCGCCTCGATCGTTCCGCTGCGGGATGCCGGCCGCATCCAGGACCCGGTTCAGGATCCGCCGCACGTTGTTCGTCGGCGCGCACCAGGGCTGCCCAGTCGGCGACAGGAAGATGCGGTCGTTCGGGCCCGGCGCCATGCCGTTCAAGAGTTCGTGGTACGCCGGCAACTCTTCCAGCGCCGCGACCATCGCCTTGGTCAGCGGGATCGTCCGCTTGCGCCCGGCCTTGGTGTTCTTCGCGCGCAACGTGATCGCGGCCTTGCCCGGATTCAGGTCGAGGTCAGACCAGCTCGCGGTGATCAGCTCGCCGTAGCGTGCGCCGGTTTCGAGCAGCGCGCGGAAGAAGGGCGTCTGCGGAACACGGTAGCCGAAGTGCTTCGCAAGCTCGCGGTCCTCGGCGTCCAGCGCGGTCAAGAAGCGAACGACTTCGTCTTCGCTCAACGCCCGCCGGTGCTGCGTCGCATGGCGTTCGCCGGTCGGCAGCGGCTTCACGCCGTCGATCGGGTTCGAGGTGATCTCCCCCATCGCGTGCGCCCAGCGGAGCATTCCCTTGAGGGCCTGCAAATGGACGTTCGCGCATCGGTTCGACCGCCCCGCCTTCAGCTGTGCGTTGCGGTAGGAAACGACGTGCCGCGGCCTCAGATCCTCGACGGTCTTCGCGGGGATGCCGGCGAGCACCATGCCGAGTTGCGCGCGGACCTGCGTGTGGTGGCGATCGCTCGTTCGCGCTTCCAAGTCGTCCAAGTAGAACTCCGCCAGTTCGGCGAGCGAGGTCGGGTGTGCCCCTCATGAAAACGACTACCGCATCGCATTCGTAGCACACGCCCCTGACCGACCGTCTCCAACCCCGGCATCAGCCGGAGGAGCCGGTCATGAACGACCCTTCCAAGTGGCTCGTCCCTCGCAGTCCCGCGCAGCCCGCGCCGCCGTCGAATCCCTCGGCGCAGCCGCGCGCAGCGGGTGAGGTCGAGCGAGGTCCCGCGGTAGCGGGGCCGAGAGAGACCGAGCCCGCTGCGCGGCCGCGCGAGGGTGCGCAGCGCAAGAGGTACTCGCGTGCTCAACGTGCACGCTTGCTCGCGGACTTCGAGTCGAGCGGTGTCACGGCCGAGGCGTTCTGCGCCGAGCACGGCATTCAGCCTTCGACGCTCACGACCTGGCAGCGTGCGGCGCGCAAGCGGTCGCGCAGCAAGCGGCCGTGCTTCACGCCGGAAGAGCGGCGTACTGCAGTCGAGGAGTACCTGAAGTCGGGGCGTACGCGCGAAGCCTTCGCGAAGCTGTGGGGCTGCTCGTCATCGAGCCTGGACAACTGGGTGCGCAAGTACCGCGACGAGGGCCCGAAGTCGCTCGAGACCAAGCGTCCGGGCAAGAGCGGCCCGCGCCCGAACGCGCGCCGCATCCCCGAAGCCGTGCGCGACCGCATCGTCGCCGTCGCGCGTGAAAACCCCGACTTCGGGGTGACGCGCGTGGCGAACCACCTCGCTCGCTTCGAGAACGTCCGTGTCAGCGCTGGCAGCGTGCGCGTCATCCTGCGCGCCGCCGGCGTGGAGGGCCAGCCGTTCCGCGGCAAGCGCAGGCGCAAGAAGAGCCACCTGCCGCGTCGCTTCGAGCGCTCGAAGCCAGGCGAGCTGTGGCAGTCCGACATCACCTCCTTCGTGCTGCGGCGCGCGGGGCGGCGGGTGTACTTGACGGTCTTCTTGGACGACTACAGCCGCTACGTGGTGGCGTGGCAGCTGGCGACGCACCAGCGCACGCCGCTGGTGACGGAACCCTTGCTGGAAGGCATCGCGCGCTTCGGCAAGCCGAAGGAGGTGCTGACCGACCAGGGTCGTCAGTACTTCGCGTGGCGCGGGAAGAGCGGCTTCCAGAAGCTGCTCGCGAAGGAGGGCATCCAGCACGTCGTGAGTCGCGCGCACCACCCCGAGACGCTGGGGAAGTGCGAGCGTC
>Ga0316209_1001738_pt1 | contig 20681 bp, 9 predicted proteins | sample 6monopyrite_MG_FD_204945 | JGI IMG/M metagenome (GOLD analysis project Ga0316209, IMG submission 204945) | Microbial mat bacterial communities from mineral coupon in-situ incubated in ocean water Damariscotta River, Maine, United States -... | ecosystem: Environmental > Aquatic > Marine > Coastal...
AATAAGCAACAGGAGCCAACACTCAAACAACACAAATCCTCAGCCGATTCAACAGGTGTGACTGTTTTGTGACTGATTACATTATTGCAAAAATAGTTTCCAGAACGATTCGCTCCAAACACAGCAATTCAAGGAGGTTTCTCGGGGCAAAATCGCAGATAAAAAACCAGTACTGGATAGCACAGACAACCCGCAGCGAAATTGTCTGTGCTACCCGATCCGCTGATATAGTTGCAATTATTATTTACCAGATGCTTACCAGATGCTTAACTGTGACAATATAACCTTAAAGCGACAGTACCAAACAGGAGTTCATTCGATATAATGCGGGGGGCGAGATGCGAATCTATTTCATATTACGTTGAGCGTTGAGATCGTATTTGGAGTCATCAGATTACTGGAAGGTCGAGGGGCGTGGCTGAGTTTAATTTGCAACAACATGGAATTGATGTCGAAAACATTTCGAGGAACCCTTCTCCATCGACTCTTTACGAAGAAGCAATTCTTTACGATCACGGGGCATCTATTTCAGATACCGGATGTCTGATTGCCTACTCAGGCGACAAAACGGGGCGGTCTCCCAAGGATAAGCGCGTTGTGAAACATGCCGATTCTGAAAACGAAATTTGGTGGGGACCGGTTAACTTTCCGCTTGATCATTTAACGTTTGCGATCAACCGCGAACGAGCGATTGATTATCTCAATATTTGCCCACGTCTGTATTGTATCGATGCGTTTGCCGGCTGGGATCCTGCCAATCAATTAAAAATCCGTATCATTTGCGCCCGGCCTTATCATGCTTTATTCATGACGAACATGCTGATTCGCCCAACCAAGGAGCAACTCGAAAATTTCGGCGAGCCGGATTACACCATCATCAACGCAGGCCAATTTCCTGCGAACCGGCACACTACCAGCATGACATCAAAAACATCTGTTGATTTAAGTATCGAAGATGGAGAAGTTGTTATTCTGGGAACAGAGTACGCTGGCGAAATGAAAAAGGGTGTCTTCACCATTATGAACTACTGGGGGCCCAAAAAAGGCATCCTTTCGATGCACTGTTCAGCGACGACTGACCGGGAAACAGGAGATTCATCTGTGCTGTTCGGTCTTTCAGGGACTGGTAAAACAACACTCTCTGCTGATCAGAAACGGTATCTCATTGGTGACGACGAGCATTGCTGGACGGACGAAGGCATTTTCAATATCGAAGGGGGTTGTTATGCCAAAGCGATCTATCTTTCTAAAGAGCGAGAGCCGGAAATATTTGGTGCGCTACGATTCGGTGCAGTTCTCGAAAATGTTGTTTATGACCAGGATAGTCATCATGTCGATTTCGACAACACGACGATTACTCAAAACACACGCGGTGCTTATCCGATTGAAAATATGAGCAACGCAAAAATACCTTGTGTTGCAGGGCATCCCACCAATGTAATCTTTCTTACTTGTGACGCATTTGGTGTTTTGCCTCCTGTCAGTAAACTGTCTCCAGAACATGCGATGTATCACTTTATCAGTGGGTACACGGCGAAAGTTGCTGGCACCGAAGTGGGGGTCACTGAACCGGAAGCAACTTTTTCCCCTTGTTTTGGCGGACCATTTTTGGCCTGGCATCCGGGGCGATATGCGGAATTACTGGCTGAAAGAATTCAGAAGCATCATGTTCATGTCTGGCTTGTGAATACCGGCTGGAGTGGTGGACCTTACGGAGTGGGGGCGCGAATTCCGCTCCCTCAAACACGGGCCATTATCGATGCGATTCATTCCGGAGAGCTTGCGAATGCTCCCTGCGAAAAAGATTCGATTTTTGGATTTGATGTTATTACCGAGTGTCCACGAGTGCCTGATGAGATACTTATTCCCAAAAATACTTGGGCGGATGCAGATGATTTCCAGAAAACGGCTGCGGATTTAGCAAAACGATTCCAGGATAATTTCCAGAATTATGCAGATGGAGTCAGCAAAGAAGTTTGTGCAGCTGGTCCGGTTGTGCCAGAATAACAAGGGAAAGATTTCCCAGCACGGCTGGCCTGGTTTGTCAGCCGTCAGCAAATTTGAATCTCGTTTGAAGTTTGCGTACCATGCAAACGCATTGAGAGTTAGAAGTACCCAGCACGGCTGGTTTGTTCTGACCGCTGTAGCCAAAATGGTGTTTTTCTAAAATTTGCGAGCCGTTCGTAAACGATTACCGTTAGTAATATGATGTTCCTGTAACAGATTCAAGGAGGGCAGAGAGAATGCGGCACCCCATGCAGATATTTCGTGTAATGGCATTGATGTTTACAATTGCCGTGGCGGGCAGTTTATTATCAGGATGTAGTGAAACACCAACAGCCGGTCCAGGGGCGTCAGGAACAGGAGAAAATGCGGAAGGCGAGAAATATGACCCTGGTCCTGCTCCAGAAGGACAAAGCGAACCAGAACCAGATGACGCAAACGAAAAGATTGTACTCCCCATTCCGGACCAAAGCAGCAATACTCCCACTCCTGCGAATTTGCCCGATGGAAAACTGAGAGAAAATATGAATCCGTTTAACGGCAAGCCAAAGGCGACTGCGTAAACAGATTTGCTTTATTCGAAGGTGTCGAACTGCGAATAAATGCAAATCGTTTTCTGCTATGGAATATAATTCAACCCTTTATCAAGGTGAATCTTGGGGGTGGCTAAAAGTAATTAGCAGGGTCAGCTACCTGCAGGCCGCCGCATGAAAAAGAGTTCCACTTCTCATCGTATCCGTTGGCAACGGGCTTTACGGCTGACTGCGCCGTCTGCTCTGAAGCACTGCCAAGCATCGCCTCACATAAAAGTCGCCCCATTCTTTCAGAGGCATCGCTTTTTTTCCGGAGAAAGTTTTCATACGATACCGACAACTGAGTAAATCACGAAAATGAAGCGATTTAATAATCGGAAAAGAGAAACGATGAGCATTGAACTGGTTGAGCGTCTTTTTCAGGAACTGGAACAACTTCCGCTGATTGATCCGCATACGCATATCAATCCGCACTCGGCTGCGTCTGAAACACTGGCAGATATTCTCGGTTACCATTACTACACAGAATTGGCACACTCTGCCGGTTTACCTCAGTCGGCGATTGAAGCGGAGGGGATTTCCCCGAAAGAAAAAGTTGCGGCACTCGTTCCACAATTGGCGCTGCTGGAAAATACAGCTCAGTATCAGTGGTTGCTGGTGATGTGCAAAGAGTTTTTCGATTTCCAGGAAGACCGCATCACCGCAGATAACTGGGAATCTCTTTACGATACCGCCGGGGCGAAGATGGCAGCCGGGGACTGGGAACAGCAAGTCCTCATACAATCCAGGCTCGATCAGGTTTATCTGACAAACGATTTCGATGATCCCCTGACCGGTTTCGATACCTCTTTTTATGTCCCCTGTTTGCGGACCGATGATTTGGTTTTTCACTTAACCAAGCCTGATGTTCGTGACCGTTTAGCCAAAGCAACGAATCGAGATATTGGCAGTGTCGAAGAACTTCAAGCTGCGATTACCGATCTGTTTACGCACTTCACGAAGAATAATGCGAGAGCATGCGCGATCTCATTACCCCCCGATTTCTCACCTGCTGCGGTCACTTCCAATTCGGTCACCTCTTTATGGACACGGCTCAATTCCGGCGAATCGCTTGCCGCGGATGAAATCGTCACGCTGAGTCAATTCGTCTTCTGGCAATTGGCAGAAAACTGTGCAGAATTCAAACTCCCCTTTGATCTGATGATTGGCGTCAACCGAAAAGTGTACGAAACAGGGGTCTTTCAAGGGCAGGATTTGTACGACAAACGGACTTCGCTGATCCAGTACAAGCAGTTGTTCAACAGTTTTCCTAACGTCACTTTTCCGATTTCAGTCCTCACGCACACCAGTAATCAGGAACTGGTCAGCTATGCGTGGATTTTCCCGAATGTGATCGCCAACGGGCACTGGTGGTACTCTAACACGCCAGCTTATATCGAACACGATTGCAGAAGCAGGCTGACCGCGATTCCGCAATCAAAATATGTCGGCTACTACAGCGACATGTACAAACTGGAATTCGCCCTCCCCAAATTCCGCATGTACCGACGAATTCTAGCCAAAGTGCTGGCAGAAGACTTCGTGATCGCCAACGGCTGGTCGGAACAACGGGTACTGGAATTGGGAAAACGAATTTTACGCGGAAATGTCGAAGCGATCTTCGGAAAGTAAATGAATCGACCGATTGTCATTCATTCCGTAGATTACCGAATTTGAACAACTATCAGGGGGCATCGTGACGCACGATACACAGGTATTTCAATTTGACCCAAAAAATTGACTCGAGTAGTTCAACTTGGACCTTATAAGGGTTCTAATGTGAACCGTGAGACAAGGAAATCAATCACCTGAAGGACAACATGGGATATTTGCGAGGTTCAGGGGGACACCTTGTTGCTGAATACGGCGTTCAGAACTATGTTTTTCCGATAATTTAGTTTATTTTCATGAATTTCGATTTTTCTTGTAGATTATTCCGTCTGACTGCGTTTCGCACCGAGTATCTGGAATTTATTGTTTATTTTCGTAATAAGTTCTTGAAATTCGATTCCACCTCTGGATACGATCAGGTTTCGGTCACTTACCGTTATCATCCATCTGTTCGACTCAAAAGAAAAATTGGGTCTAAACAATAGAGTTTAGCCATATTCCCCTACGGGCAAGGTGTATTAAATGTCAGTTCAGTCTTTGTTTGCACGAATTTCCAGCCTGGTTATTGATCACTCCTTAGGGCAGCTCTCGGGGGGCAAACGTCGCCTCAAATCAACCCGCCAGCAATCCATGAGCCGGAAGTTCTCCCAGGTTGTAGAGGAAATGGAACAAAGAATTTTGCTCGCCGGGGCAGAAGAGGAACCGCACAATGACGTTACTACTTATAGTGGTTTCAAGATAGCTGCGGATAGTTTTCCAGGATTTGACTCCAGCGATTTTAACGACTTGCCACAAGCATCTGCAGGAGCCGCCCAAGGGGCTGCCGGGGGCAATGACCCGGATAATCCGCTGAGCAACAGTTATGTTTTTGCACCGGAGGATATTATGTTTTTGAACAGTAATCCCGGTGCAACAAAAACTATTTATCTCGATTTTGATGGTCAGATTACCAACGACCCTTCTGGTGTTGATCAAACCGGCTGGAATGGCGGCCAACGTATCGATTCGCGTCCCTACGATATTGATGGGGATATTTTCACATTTAATGATCAGGAATTATCGAATATCTACGATATCTGGCGAAGGGTTTCTGAAGATTTTCGTCCGTTTAATGTGAATGTAACAACTCAAGAGCCAGCCGATTTGGACGACTTGAGAAGGCAAAGTATTCCCGGAACAATAATCAATCTGGCTTCTCCAGGAGTTGACGAAGAAAATGGTTCTCAGATAGATGCCATTGAGACGAATCTTGTCTCCGGAAGTACTGCACGTGCCATCGGAATGAATATAGGCGATGGTGCATTTGGTACAACAAGTGGGGACTACGACTGGTATGCAGTTCGAGGTGTTCAGGCCGGTTCTGTTATTTCGGTAGATATCGATGCTGAGTCCATCGGGAGCACACTTGATTCTTATGTCACCATCTATGACTCTTTCGGAAACATTGTTGCTGACAATGATGACGTCGATGGGTTTGACAGTGTTATTGCTTATGAAGCGGCTATTAGCGGTGATTACTTTGTTGTTGTCAGTGGTGCTACAGGAGGCGGGAAAGAGCAGAGTGTTCCTCAGCCTGAAGCTTTGCTGGTCGGTGGTGCGCAGGATGATCCACTCGACCCATCCTCTGGAGCCGGGGTTAATAGTACAGGAGATTATAACATCGATATTTCTCTTGATATTGATGATTCATGGGGAATTCGAGTTGTTATAGCGGGTGATAGCGGAGAGTGGCTCTCACCTGACTTCGGTATCGTTGGCGGTATCGCATTTGTTGGTTCTTTCAATTCCCGTAGAGATAATCCCACATTTGTGTTCCAGAGCAATCTGGGAGGACTCAGTGGGGCAGTGAATGGTATTTCCGAGGCGATCTCGCATGAAGTTGGTCATACGATGGGGCTCGATCACGATGGGCTGATTCAGTTTAATACAACTACGGGTGTACAGGTGCCGAACTGGGAGCAGACTTACTACCCTGGTCATGGTAGTGGAGTCAACAGCTGGGGACCGATCATGGGAGCGGCCTTTAGTCGCTCAATGACTCAATGGAGCTCCGGGGAATACTTTAGTGGCCCCCTGAGCAGGGACCCGAACCCGGATACTGGTAGGAGACATTATCAGTATGAAGCCAATAATTCTGTACCCTTTGGAAGTGGAGCTCAACAGGATGACCTGTCAATTATTGTTGGTGGGAATGGGTTTGGTTATCGTGTAGATGATTATGGTGACACGCTGGCAACAGCCACTCCACTGACTGAAGTGACTCCCTCTTCGTTTTACGATACCGGAATCATCACAAAAAGGACCGATTTGGACTGGTTCTCATTCTCTGTGCCGCAGTTAAGTGGTTTCGAGGTTACAGGAGTTGATATCAGAGTTAACCCTGCTGCGTTGAGGCCCAATCTTGATCTTGCAGTAGATCTTTTTAACAGTGCAGGTCAACTGATTACATTCAGCAGTCCCGAGGGAAGGCTTGACGGGACGATCACATTCGTTCTCGATCCGGGAGAAACTTACTATCTGCGTGTTGATGGAGTTGGTTTCAAAAATGTATCGATTGGCTATAGCGACTATGGCAGCCTGGGATATTACGAAGTGGAACTCGATTACTTCGAACCGATCATCTTTAACGATCAAGCATTCTCTGTTTTAGAAAACAGTGCAGTAGGAACCAGTGTTGGAACGCTTGTCTCCGGTCAGGCTCCGATTGATTCAATCATCTACGAAATTATTGGTGGGAACACAAATAACACATTTGCTGTCGATTCCTTCACGGGAGAACTGACGGTCAATGATCCAGCATTGCTCGACTTTGAAGCAAATCCCGTTTTCAATTTGACTGTTCGAGTGACCGATCAGGGGCGTTCTGTTGTTTACAGCGATACGGCTACCGTTACTATTAATGTTCTGGACGGACCTGAAGCTCCGGTGATTGCAGATCAGACATTTATCGTCCCGGAAAATTCTATCAATGGTACTTCAGTAGGGACAGTTATTGCCACAGATCCTGATCCGGCTCGTATTCTCAGCTATGCAATTCTAGGGGGGACTGGATCAACGGTATTCCAGATTAATTCTGCAACCGGTGAGATAAGCGTGAGTAATTCTGCCGCTCTCAATTTCGAAGTGAATACAACATTTGATCTTCTTGTTGAAGCGGTCAATGATGCTGCTACCCCTTTGGGAAGCACTGCAACGATAACCGTTAATGTTGGTGATGTTAACGAACTGCCTGTGATCAATAATACCACTTTGCCAAACCTGGATGAACACGCCCCGGATGGAACATCTGTCGGCACAGTGACCGGAACGGATGTGGATGCCGGTCAGACGCTGACCTACTCCATTATTGCTGGAAACCCAGGTGGTGATGGCTTTGCGATTAACCCTGTCACAGGTGAGATTACTGTTAACAACACGCTTTCATTTAACTTTAATGCGAACCCGAATATTATTCTGACGGTTCAGGCAACTGATGATGGGACTCCTCAACTGAACGACACCGCGTTTGTCTTCTTTAATCTTATTGATACGCAAGGCACTCCCATTGTAAATGACCAGGCTTTCCAGGTGCCGGAATTGTCACCGGTGGGAACTTCGGTGGGCTTTGTCGCCGGCTTCGATCCTGACCCCACTGATACGCTCAGTTTCGGCCCATTCCTGAGTGGAAACACGGGAAATACATTTGCTATTGATTCTGTGACTGGTGAAATTACTGTTGCAGATCCAACGCTGCTCGTCTTAGCGACGAATCCCACTTTTAGTCTGAATCTGTTTGTTTCTGATGATGGAACACCTAGTCTGTTCGATACGGCAATTATTACTGTGAACCTGACACCGTTCAATAATCCTCCTGTATTGAATGATTTTAACTTTTCGGTCGAGGAACGGGGACCGGTTGGCACTGTTGTTGGAACCGTAGCCGGCTCTGATGTTGATGTTATCGACACGCTTTCCTATTCGATAATTTCCGGTAACGATCTGGGTGGCTTTGCAATCAATTCCACTACAGGAGAAATTACCATTGCTGATCCTGCAGTTGTCGATTTCAGCAGAAATAAAGTCTTCAATTTAACAGTCCAGGTTGACGACGATGGATTCCCGATAAAAAGCGATACGGCTGCGGTTACAATTACCGTGCTTGAATTTAACGGTCCGATTCGGATGTCTGACCAGGAACAGTATTTACTTGAATTGATTAACCGTGCTCGTCTTGATCCACTGGCAGAAGCGGCCCGATTAGGGCTTGATCAGGCACAGACTGATCTGTTCGTCAGCCTGGGAACTGATGCCGTCCAGCCACTTGCGGGCAATGAGTTCCTGGTTCGTGCCAGTGTGGATCACTCGGTTGATATGCTGACCAGAAATTTCTTTGGGCATGTCAACCCGGATGGCGATTCGTTCGATGTACGAGCCTTTGATGCTGGTTTTGATTTCAACCTTCTGGCTGAAAATCTTGATCTGCTCACAGGTACCACTGGTCTGGATCAAGCGACAATTCAGTTGCTTCACGATCGGATGATTCTGAATCCGATCAAGCGGCTTAACCTGCTTGATGGTGTTTATCGTGAATTTGGAGCAGGCATTAGAGATGATGTGGGGCTAAACGCAACTGTTGTTACTGACCTGCTTGCCAGGGAAGATGCAACCGGGGCGTTCATCACAGGGGTTGTCTTCACAGACGCTTCTGACGGCTCTGCGAACGATGACGATTTCTATTCAATTGGCGAAGCGGTTCGCAGTGGACGTGTCCGAGCGACCAACCAGACTACGGGAGAAGTTTTTGAACGGGAAATCGGAGATTCTGGAGCGTTCTCTTTGAGGGTTCCTGATGGCACTTACGACGTAATCGCTTTTGGTGGCGGTTTGGGTACTGATACATTTGCGGTCAGAGACGTTGTTGTCAGTGGTCAAAACGAGAAAGTTGATTTTGAGGTTTCTTCGCCGAATGCACTAACGCCTTCAGTCGGGATTTCCGGCTTTGAGGATGGGAACTGGTGGGTCAGCACTCAGAATGGTGGGACTTGGCAGACAAGTGTATGGGGGCAATTCCCGGTCTCTACCTTGAAGGCGTCTGTCTCAGGCGACTTCAATGGTGATGGCTTAGATGATGTCGCTGGTTGGGCGAACGACGGAAACTGGTATCTTGGCCTCGGTCAATCGAACGGTTCACTTGCTGTTTCTCAATGGAACGGATGGGTCGGCAATGATGCCACCGAAGTAAATGTCGGCGATTTCAATGGAGACGGACTCGATGATTTAGTCGTCAGAGATTCAGGCGGTTTCTGGTCGGTTGCAGAATCACAGGGGAATACTTTTACAACCCAAACCTGGGGCAAGTGGAATGCGAACTCCAACTGGAAAGATATTAAAGTTGGTGACTTCAACAACGATGGCAAAGACGACATTATCGGTCGCGCCCAATCGGGGCAGTTGACCGTCGGTCTTTCCAACGGAACGAAATTTAACAGTTCCAAGTGGGGACAGTGGAGTAAAGCGGTCACCTGGCAGGATGTTTCTGTAGGTGATTTCAATGGAGACGGGCGGGCTGATATTACAGGCCGTGCCAATTCCGGTATCTGGAGAACAAGCCTGTCACAAGGAAATACTTTTGTCACCACTTCCTGGAAGAAGTGGACAACTAACGGCAATTGGAATGATGTTGTCGTCGGCGATTTTGATGGTGATGGCCGGGATGACATTGCCGGTCGCAGGGACAGCAATAAATGGTGGATTGGCATTTCGAAAGGGACTTCTTTCAGAACTGCTTTCTGGGGGAAATGGGACGTTGCAGAGAACTGGAGTGATGTCGTCGTCGCCGATTTCAATGCGGATGGCTATGACGATATTTCCGCTCGCAACAGTGTCGGACAGTGGGATAACCTGATTTCTCAGGGAAGTAGTTTCCTCAATGAGTTGGGACCAGTTTGGAACTCCGCTTTGAATTGGACTTCTGTTTTTGCAGGAAGCTATATCGGACCAGTCACCTCCGCTTCACCTCCAGCAGCTCCAGCGGCGTTTGCAGTGGGCGGATCAAGTTCGTCGCCTGCATCGGGTAGCCAGGCTGGTCCTAGTCTTGTTTATGAAGCGGATGATTCTTCTGGCGATCAAACGACAAATCAGAAAGAGACCCCCAAAGCAAAGCAATCCGCTCCTGCAGCCTCTCCGGCATCTGACTCCTCAGATTCACTGGAAGAATTATTTGGTGATTCAGACATGCTTGACTTGCTTTATCAAGTTTGAGATGTAGCCAGAGGAGATAGAAAAGTTAACAGGGTCTGCTTCAGAATTTTCTGGAGCAGGCCTTTTTTTGGTTCTTCGCAGGACTTAATGGCTAAAAGAAAAAAGAGCCACGGAAGAATCGGCACCCTGCTTCAGTTTTTTCAGTGGCGTTTGATCGCGTTGGAGAACCGCTGATTTCTTCCAGAGAAGCCAGAATCACGAAATAGTATTTGGTCAGGTACTTTGTTAGACTGCTTAAGCAAATGATGATAAACAGAAGGAGCATCCGGGTAGAAATGACGACCCATGCAATCCAAAATCCCCAGCACGGCTGGGGATTTTGACTGCAGAACCAACTTAATCCTTCTTGAAATATGCGTACGGCACAAAGAAATTGATCGTTAGCAATATAAGAAATAAACAAATAAAGAATAATAATCCACTGGGAAAACAAATCACATAATGATTCACAACCGATGTGCGTCTCTGTTGTGAACCGCGATAAAATAACTACACATTGCCTTGTAGCATCTATTACTTCACAGGCTGAAACGTGTTGATTGAAGATAGATGAGGCTAATCAGGCATTATGGAAATCTCCCCCCCTGAAAATCAAAATGAGCCAATCTGGACTGTTCAGAAAATATTGAACTGGACGACCGGGTATTTGCAAAAGCAGAATTGCGAATCGCCTCGCCTGGAAAGTGAAGTGTTGCTTGCCTATGCCCGCGGTTGTCAGCGAATTGAACTTTACACCGACTTCAACAATCCGGTTGATGAGCAGGTCCGTTCGAAAATGCGAAGTTTGGTTAAACGACGCGCCCAAGGAGAGCCGGTTGCTTATTTGGTCGGGCATCGTGAATTTTTCAGTCTCGATTTTCATCTTGTTCCCGGCGTTTTTATTCCGCGACCTGAAACCGAAACGCTGGTACTTGAAGCTGTCGAAAAGTTGAAGCCGATAAAATCGCCCCGCATTCTGGAACTTTGTATTGGCAGCGGCTGTATTTCGATTTCGCTGGCTGTTCAACGAGAAGATGCTGAAGTAACTGCGGTCGAATTACATCCGCTGGCTTATGAGACAACGTTAAAAAATATCGATCGCCATAACGTTTCGCAATCGGTTAAGGTATTGCAGGGAAATTTGTTCGATGCGTTTGGCGAACCTCCCCCAGCCGATTCACAAAAGTATGATTTACTGATCAGCAATCCTCCTTATATTTGCACCGATGAAATTGCAGGACTGGACAGCGATATTCGAGACTTCGAACCGCATGCAGCACTCGATGGCGGGACGGATGGCCTCGATATCATTCGCAAAATTCTGGAACAGGGGCCAGATTACATCAAGCCGGGCGGTTGGTGTATGCTGGAAATGGACCCGGCTCAAATTTCAACCTGCCTGGAGATCGCAAAAACATCCGGCAATTGGTCGCGATGCGAAAGTTGCAAGGATATGAACGGCGAAGAACGCTGTGTCATTCTTCAGCGGAACAGTAATTGACAGGACTCAAATTCGTTATAATTGCGAGAATCGCTCAGGTTTCCATTCTGTTTATTCCGATTGCCGATGTTCATCGTCTAAGTTCTGATTTTCTCGGTCCCTGCTTGTGACTGTTGTAAGAATATGACGTATCATTTCGTTATTATGTTTGTATCTCTCATACTCAATTGAACAAGGTCAGGCATTCAGTCGGCTTTCGGTTCGGCACACTTAAACGATTCAGACATTGAGTGTCTGTGCTTCGCTTGGCGGAGCATTTTGGATAGGGTGACATGGCGGTTATTCAGGCAGATTTCCGAGCGGTAGGCGAACGCGAACTCCCTTTGCGTACCCGTCCCGATTTGCTCATCAAGCGAATCGGCTACCTCGGCACCGGCTACTGGATTGTGAAAGACCCGGTGGCGCTGCGTTATTATCGTCTGACAAAAGAGCAATACTGCGTTTTGGAATGCCTGAACGAACCAAGCACGCTGGATAAAGTTCACGAGCAATTACAGATTGAAAATCCAGCTATCCCGGTAAAAATTTCTGATGTGCAGAGACTACTGGCGGACTTGCACGAAAAGAATCTGCTTTACACGAAACGGCAGGGACAAGGGCGTCCGTTGCTTCATCTTCAAAAGAAAAACCGCAACAAGGAAGTGATTCAGGTTCTGAAGAATTTTCTGTTTCTTAAACTGCCCGGCTTCGATCCGGAACAAATCCTTGATGCGATTTATCCGTTCTTTCGGTGGATGTACAGCAAATGGGCGGTCGCGATAACGGTTCTTATTTCAATTGCAGCGTTACTTTTAGTCTCGATTCAATTTGAAGAATTCCGAAGTAAACTGCCCGAATTTCAACAGTTTTTTGGCTGGCCCAACTTGATGTATATGTGGGTCGTGATCGCGATGGCAAAGGTCATTCACGAATTTGGTCACGGTTTAACGTGTAAACATTATGGGGGGGAGTGTCATAAAATAGGGATGATGCTGCTGGTCTTCAGCCCGACATTGTACTGCGATGTTTCCGATGCCTGGATGATGAAAAACAAATGGCACCGCATCGCGATTGGCGGGGCGGGTGCTTACATTGAAGTGCTGCTTTCTTCGATTGCCGTTTTCGCCTGGTGGTTTTCTGCGCCCGGTTTGTTTAACCATCTTTGCCTGAATCTCTTTTTTGTGACGACAATTTCGACTGTCATTTTCAACTTGAATCCATTGATTCGTTTCGATGGTTATTACATGCTCAGCGATTATCTGGAAATCCCCAATCTGAAACAGAAAGCAGATAAGGCGTTAATGAAAACTTTCGCCTGGACATGCTTTGGGATTCACATTCCGGACGATCCATTCGCCCCGGACCGAAAAAAGTTCTGGTTTATTATTTATGCAATCGCCTCCTGGATTTATAAATGGGTTTTGGTGTTAAGCATCGCGTTTTTCCTTTACCAATGGATGAAGCCTTACGGATTGCAATCACTCGCTGTTACATTAACAACTTTTTCGCTTGGAACGATGGTCTACGGGCTGGGACGCTCACTTTACCAGATTTTTTCGATGCCCAGGAACGAACCGATGAGTAAATTCAAAACGACGATGACAGCAGTTATTACACTCGGCCTGCTGGCTGGCATTCTTGCAATTCCGGTTCCCTGGTGGATTCACTCCAGCTTTCTGATTGAACCGCATAACGTCCAGCACGTTTACTCCATCACCTCCGGGCATCTCGAAACAGTCGCCTTCCAACCGGGAGATAAAGTAAGTAAAGGTGATATTTTGATCGTGATGAGTAACGAAGAGCTCGAAGATAAGAAACGCCAGTTAGCTCAACAATTAAAACTTGCCCATACACAGCGAAAAACTTCGCTGGCGTTGAACAGTTCCGATGAAATCAGAATCTCCAATCAACGAATTGAAGCCATCGAAGGACAGGTTCGTCTGATTGATGAACAGCTTGAAAATCTGATTATTAAAGCCCCGGTCAGTGGTCGCCTCGTTGCGGCTGAATCAGTGCCGGAACCGACCTTTTCGGTTACTGAAAATCCGCAATTGAATAGCTGGCATGGCGATATTTTTGCACCACGAAATGAGCATGCCTTCATCGAGCCAGCCACACATTTATTAAGCATCGCCCCAGATGATGACGTACAGGCGGTTCTACTGGTTTCGCAGGATGTCCGCAACGAATTAGAAGTGGGAACGCCGGTGCTGCTGCGTTGTTATCATCTGCCTGATCGGAAATTTGAAGCAGTCATTACCAAAATTGCCTACCGCCAAAGTGATTACGCACCTCGTCAGCTTTCCAACAAAAGTGGCGGCGATTTATCAACGGTGACTGATCAGCAAGGCCGGGAAAAACTGGCGGAACTGGCGTATCAGGCAACCGTCAAACTGACAGAAGATACCGATTTAATGCGTACCGGGTTGCGCGGCCGGGCACGTTTTATTGTCGATAAACGCTCCCTGGGCGGCTGGTTTTGGAGATATCTCAAACAAACATTCCACTTCCGATTATAACAGGTAAGTCAGGCACAGGCCGTAGGGTCCGCTACCCGCGGACTGCGCGGGGAATCCGGTGCCTCCATTTTATGCGATGGTCCGCAATAGCGGACCCTACTTCGTGATCTACAAAAAGCAAATCATAAAAATGACCCAATCACCATCACAAAAAATTTCGGAATGTGTTCAGGCTGTTGAACATCTGGCGAAGCAGAAACTGCCTCGTGAAGAATTTTATCAACAGTTTCTGGGACTGGTCGTGCAAGGTTCTCAGGCCCCGGCGGCTGCTATCTGGGGAGTTGCTGGCGGGCAGGTTGAATTGCAATCGGAATTGAATCTGCAATCAACCGGCACTTTAACCGATCAGCAAAGTGCACAGAAAAATGTCAAACTGCTCGGCGAAATTGTACAGAATTCGCAGTCGGTTGTGGTGGGGCCTGATAGTAAGAATTCGGAAGCTCGCGTTACTAAGCACTTGCTTGTTTTTTCGCCTATCTTCGAAAATAAATCATGCGTGGCAGTTCTGCAACTCTTCTTTCCGGAGAAAGTCAGCGAGGAAGCTCAGCAGGGTTTGCTTCAGTTTGCAGAACATTTAGCGGGACTCGCTTCGCTGCATGTTTCCGGGCGGATGACCTCGCCGATTACAGTCAATACGAAAGAGTTCTGGGAATCGATGGATCGGTTTCTGCTCGATCTGCATAACGGGCTCGAAACCGAACAGGTTGCAGCCTGCGCCGCCAACGATGGGCGAGAAATTCTTTCGGTAGACCGTACCAGTATTGTTCTGAAATGGGGACACAAAACTCGGATCCTGGCTGTCAGCGGGCAGGACAAAGTGAATCGCAAATCAAATTTAATGCGTAAGCTTAACAAGCTCGTGCAGACAGTTTATTCAACCGGCAAGCCATTTATTTACGAAGGTGATTTAACTGAATTAGCTCCCCAGGTTGAAAAACAGCTTGCCGATTATCTTGAAGAATCTAACACGCGAATGCTCGCAATTTATCCGCTCAATTACAAAGACCGGGAGCATAAAGCGGAAGACAAACCTCACGAAAAACCGAAGCCGAATCATTTGGTTGGTGCGATCGTTGTTGAACTGCTCTCTTCCAAACAGTGGGATCCCGAACGTCGAGCTGCGTGCGAGTTGATTTCGGATCATGTCGCCACCGCGATGTGGAATGCACAAGAGCATGAGAAAATATTTCTGCTCCCCGTCTGGCGAGGTATCGGAAAAATATTCCGTGCGTTACGTGGTAAGGTACTCGCGAAAACGCTGGCGGTTGCCGGGCTGGTTCTTGCTGTTATCCTCTCGCTGATCTTCATCAAATACGATTATCGAGCCAACGGTGATGGGCGATTGATGCCTGTTGTGCAGCGTGATGTGTTTGCGATGCAGGACGCAGAAGTTCAACAGATTTTTGTCACCGGCGGGCAGGAAGTGAAAGCGGGGCAGATGCTCGTCCAACTGAGAAACCCGGAATTACAGACCGAATACTTGAGAATCCAAAGTGAAATCGATGAAAAGAAACTGTTGATCAAAGCCCAGCAGGCTGAGTTAGAACTCGCTTCCCGCCAAAGCCGAATTGAAGAAGCGGTACGCATGCAGGGAAGGATCGCAGAATCGAAAATAGAAATTTCGTCACTGGAAGAACAGAAGGAAATCCTTGCCGAGCGGGTTGAAAAACTTAAAGTCTACTCGCCAATTAATGGAGTGATTGCGACGTTTCAGATTGAACAACTTCTGAAAAACCGCCCGGTCAGACGCGGCGAAGTTCTAATGGAAGTGATGGATCCGGCTGGCGAATGGCAACTTGAACTCGATCTTAAAGATAAACGCCTTGGGCTGCTACTGGAAGAGCAGGAGAAAATCAAACCGAAGAAACTTGATGTAAAATACGTTCTGGCGACCGATCCCGAAACGACCTATTCGGCAAAGCTGAGTTCGATTTCAACACGCACTTCCATTCATCAGGAACTCGGAAATGTGGTGCGGGTGCTAGCCGATATTGATGAAAAGCAACTTTCTGAACTTCGTATTGGTGCAGAAGTAAAGGGAAAAATAAACTGCGGAAAAAAACGCCTCGGCTACGTCCTGTTCGGCGATGCGATCGACTTCATCCGCATCCGTCTCTGGTTATAAAGAACGACATTGGCGAGATTCAGCGACGTAGGGTACGGAGATCATCAATCCGTATCGATAAGCAATATCCCGATAAGAATAGGAATACCTGCCACAATAAACACGGTCACCAACCATTCTTTTGATGCGTAAAACAGTCCCGTGAAACTGCAACCACCCAGAACAAACCCAATCATCACGCCAATGGTGATTAAGATCAATCCAAGGAAAGTACCGGCGTTCATGGGAGCTTCTTTTTTGAAAGAGGTCCATTCAGTTTTGGTGAATCGGATCGAAGTTCATTCTTAACCCGGACAAGTCAGAACCCCAAATGAGGCTAGCCAGCTCACTTCAGTGGGTAGTATCTTATCAATGAAATGCTGCGCAAAAGTGGCAGGATATTATTATCCACAAAAATAGATGTGAACCACCGAGACACTGAGAACACTGAGGCAAAGCAAAAAGAAGTCTCAAATTTAAAAAAGAGTTGCACGCAAAGAATTTCCCGCATCCTCTGCAAAAAATGGAATTCAAATTACTCATTTAATCTGCTTAAATACTTTTTTTTTCTTCTTTTCTTTGCGTTGCCGCGTCTTTGCGAGAGTTTTTCTCCGTGATCTCTGAGTCTCTGTGGTCAATTTAATTTTGCGGTTTATCCGGGTTAGGAATAGTCCTGAAATAAGTTCCTGGTTTATCGTAGGGGGCGTCGTGACGCACCAGCTTGTTCGTGTGATGAAAAAGGTGCGTCGTGACGTACCCTACAAAAAGAATTCAATGAAATAGGGAAGTTATTTCAGGACTATTCCTTAGTGGTTAGCTGCCGCCAGGCAAAAAAACTCGCGCCATGTGCTTTCAATATCATTGAAAACGAGAGTTAATAGTAACAAGACTGGTTTTGTTTCTCCATTTTTAATTTTGGCGTTCTTTGGTAATCGTTACCGGGCATTGTTCAGGTAAGCCGTAGCCGCCTGCGGTGGCGACGAGATCGCCGGGAGTAAGACCTTTGAGAATTTGAACCAGATTACTTGTTTCGATTCCGGTTTCTACTTTTGTTTCGTACGCCTTGTTGTCTCGAATCACGGTGACAACGGGAGTTCCTGAATGGTCAGCGACCGCAGTGACCGGGATCACCAGAGCGTCCTTTATTTCCGGCAGCGAAACTTTGACCTGGCAGCTTAACCCCGGGCGTAACAGGTAGTCTTTGTTTTTTATTGTTGCAAAGACGATGATATTGCCGGTAGCCGGGTCCGCTTGACCGCTGATTCGCGTGACCTTTCCCGTGTACGATTTTCCTGCCAGTGAGGAGAGTTGAATACTGACCGGACTGCCTTGTTTCACGTTGGCGAATTGAGTACCCGGAATACGAATTTGGACGAAGACTTCCTCCAGATTCATTACCGTTGTAAGCGAAACCGCTCGGTCAATAAACTGCCCTTGCCGAGCCAGCAATTGTACGACAACGCCATCAATCGGGCTGGTAATCGAACACCATTTGAGAGCCAGTTTTGCCTGTTCGAGATCCGCTTTGGCGGCATCAAGTAAACCTTGAGCCTCCTCGATCAATTCCACGCGCGTACCCGCTTCGAGTAACTTGACACGCTCTTTCGCAGAAGCCATCGCCGCTTCTGCAGACTTCAACGCCTTGGCTTTTGTTTCGTAGAAAACACTCGATATTTCATTTCGATCCAATAACTTTTTCAGAGCCGTCAATTCGTTGCGAAGCCCATCGACGGTCGCTGCCGCTTTGTCTGCATCTTGGCGTGCCCCTGCGATTTCTTCGGGCAGGTAGCCGCTTTTGAGTCGTTTTACGGCCGCCTCTTTTTCCGCAGCAATCGCTTTGGCACGTTGCACGGCAACCTTCGAGGAACGATCATCTAATTCGACAATAAGATCTTCCGCATGAATTGATTGCCCTTCGACAACATCCAGTTTACGAACCCAGCCGCCCAGTTGCGAAGAAATGACGGCTGTTTTTTCGGGGATTGCTGTAATCATTCCGACTAAATCAAGTGATGGTTTCAATGTAGTGATTTCTGCTTTTGCTACCTGCACAGAAACCGTTTGCGTTACCTCAGCATTATCTGAAGAAGGAGATGAGGCTGGCTGTGTGGAATCCGAACACCCTGCCGTCATTACAATGAACAGCAACGCGCAGCAAGGAAAAATTGCCCGGCGAAATTCAAACGAATAGGCAAGAGCTACTCTCATCAGTTACTACTTTCGTTGATTGCCTCTTGTCGGGAAAATAATTGCAGGAATCGAACCATCAAATAGTACAATACAGGCGTGGCGATTAACGCCAAGATTAGCGACATAAACAAGGAGCCGATTACCGCGATTGCCATCGGACGCAGCATATCCGCCCCGGCCCCCACGCCATAGGCAAGCGGCAATAATCCGAGAAATGTGGTCTGCGATGTCATTAAAACCGGTCGCAAACGCCGACGTCCCGATTGAATCAATGCTTCATCGAGTGGCAATCCAGAAGCGATCAGATGATCGACATAGTCAAGCATCAAAATTCCATTTTTAGCCGTGATGCCGATCCCGATAATCGCTCCCAGAAAGGAAATGATATTCAACGTTGTGCCGCTAAGCCATAACGCAGCCGCGACTCCGAACATCGCCAGAATCGATCCAGCTAAAATTGCCAGCGGTTTCAAAAATTCTTTGAACTCCAGAATTAAGACCGCAAGCACCAAACATAAAGCCATCAGTAACACAAACGTCAAATTGCGAAACGATTCCTGTTGTTGTTGATAAAGCCCCCCGAATTCGATGGAAGCATTCGGCGGTATGTTAACATTGCGAGCGAGCTGTTTTTTGATTTCGGTAATGCCGTGTCCCATGTCGATATTTTCAAAACGAGCCGAGACAGCGACCAATTGCCTTAAATCTTCACGGTGCATTTCTAAAATACCTGGCTCATGCTCTATCTTTGCCACATCCTGAACGGTCAGATTAGCACCCGAAATTGTTCGCAAGGGCATGGTTGCCAAATCTTGTTGGCTGGCGTGAGAACCAGGGGCAGCCATCACTCGTACATTGTAAATGCGGTCGCCCCGAAGAACATAAGAAGAAACCGTCCCGATCATTGTCGCTTGAATTTCACTTCCCAAGGCACGCGGCGTTAACCCCGTTCGGGCAGCTTCTGCGATATTGGTTTTCAATCGCATCGTCGGACCAGCTACAATCAAACCATTATTCACATCCACAACGCCAGGGATTTGTTCGATAGTTTGAGCAATTTTGGTAGCGAGTGTTTTCAGTAGTTGCGTATCGGTTGAAAAGATTTTGATCTCCACCGGATTGGGGGACCACGTTAAATCACCGATTAAATCGCTGAGTACGCCGGGAAATTCAAACTGAAGGGCCGGCTCTGCTGCATTCGCTTTTTGACGCACTTCTTCAATCACCTGTGCGGTGCTGCGATTGCGATTCTGCTTCAGTTTGACCAGAAAATCGCCCGTATTCGGTTCTGCAATCGCCAGCGCCAGGCGGGCACCTGTTCGGCGAGAGAAACTTTCCACTTCCGGGGTGGCTCGTAAAATTTCTTCGATGTGCATTAACATACGGTTTGTTTCGGTTAGACTTGTTCCGGGACGCGAAAAATAATCGATCACGAACGCCCCTTCGTCCTGCTTCGGCAAAAAGTCAGATTCCAATTGACCGTGCAGCCAAAGCCCACATCCAACGATAGATGCAATTCCAACCAACACCAACACCGGTTGATGGAGTATCTTTCTCATCAACCAGGTGTATAACGCAATGAGGCGACGCAAAATGGGTCCGCCCAATTGAATTTCGTGAATCAATGAAGAAGCATTGGCATCAGTGGCGTTCGGTTTCAGTTTCTTTGCTCGAATCAATAATCGGGCAACAACGGGAGTCCAGGTGACAGCTAGTACCAGCGAAATCAGTAACGCGATGACCATCGTAATCGCCAATGCTCGAAAAAAGACACCCGTTACACCATCCAGAAAAGCGAGCGGAATAAACACGACCACAGGTGTCAGCGTACTTCCCACAAGGGCCGGTCCAACTTCTTGAATGGCACCAACAACGGCATCAAGCGGCAACTGCCCGGCTTCCACTTTGGCATAAATCGCTTCGACAACCACGATTGCATCATCGATCACAATTCCAATGACCGCTGCAATTCCGCCCAGCGT
>Ga0316209_1001739_pt1 | contig 20656 bp, 14 predicted proteins | sample 6monopyrite_MG_FD_204945 | JGI IMG/M metagenome (GOLD analysis project Ga0316209, IMG submission 204945) | Microbial mat bacterial communities from mineral coupon in-situ incubated in ocean water Damariscotta River, Maine, United States -... | ecosystem: Environmental > Aquatic > Marine >...
GTTCATATTGTTCCGGTTGGTGGACTATTAATGATTATAGGTTGGGGATTGTTGGGCGTTAAGCTCCTTAAAAAACCTTCTTAGGCGTTCCTGCAATAAAATCTTTTAGATAAAAAGGCTCAAAATAGGCAACATCTTCAATGTCTTGTCGGTTATATTTTTGCTCTGCTATTTCAATCATTCCTTTTGCTGATACTTCAATAATTAAATCAAAATGACAATTATCATCTAAAAAATGAGATTGACACTTCTCGGCGCCAGGGCCTATAAACAAAACTTTGCCATCTGCAATAAAATCAGCATAAGAATCAGCTTCAATCACCTCAGCTTTTATGTCATCTACTTTAATTAAATCATTTGTAAAGACTGCCGAATACACTTCCATTCTACGCGCATCAAACATTGGAATGATGTAATCAAATTCAAAGTGTTGTGGATTTTGAAGTGCCAAATAAGCCAAAGACTCCAAAGAATCAATTGCTATTAAAGGAATATCTAATCCGTAACACAATCCTTTAGCAGTAGAAACACCAATCCTTAAACCAGTGTATGACCCAGGACCTTTACTTACGGCAACAGCATCTATGTCTTTTAATGAATAGTCTGTTTCGCAAAATATGGCTTCTATAAATAAGTTGAGATTTTCAGAATGTGAAAGTTTTTCGGATTTAATTTCTTTAGTTAAAATTTCTTCTCCATCTTTTGACAAAGTCACAGAACAGACTTTGGTTGCTGTTTCAAGGTTTAAAATTAATGCCATTTATTTTAGAATTAAAATCTCTACACGTCTATTAGCTTCCTCTTCTGCTTTTGTTTTTGGAGCTGGGTAAATCATTTGCGTATTTCCTAAACCAATATAAGTAATTCTATCTTTGTTTACTCCATTTTCAATTAGGTATAAATAAGCTGTTTTTGCGCGTTGTTCTGATAGCTTTTGTACTTTCCCTTCAGGTTTTTCACCAGGTGCATTCACATGTCCTTGAATTTCTATTCTAATTTCTTTATTTAAAATCATAAACTCTAGCAATCGCCTTAAAGCAACATAAGAAGTGGGTATGAAATCACGTGAATTTTGTTCAAACTTTAGGCCTTCAATTTTCATTTTTTTTCCCGGAGCTAATGGTTCAAGTTCAATTAATACATCTGTATTTTCTATAACAGAAACATTTAACTTAGCTACATGCAAAAAGTAACCTTGAGCATTTACAACAATTTCATTACTCTTACTTCTATATGCGTCAAATATAAAATCAGAACCCATAAATAATTGATTATCTACCCTCATTCCTTTTAAGGTAATGTTTGCTGTAACAGGCTCACCAGTTTCTTTATCTCTTATTTTAATTGTAACTGCCCTAGTGGTTGGCACTTTTTTGTAATTCTGTACTTTAACTTTTTGAATTTCTCGTTGTCCACTTAGTCTAAATTTAATATTAACTGTTTTTTGGTGCTCTTCTTTAGAGTGAAGTAGTAAATAAAAAACGTCATCTACCTTAGCTTTAACAGGACCTACTAATTTACCACTTGATTTTGCGAAATGTTCATTTTCAATAACCATCAAAGAATCACTTATTATTAATTTTTCAGCTTTAATAGATTCAAAATCTTTATTACAAAAATCACCAGTATTGTCTTTAAATAAATAGTATTCAAAATCAAAATTTTCTTGAGGGGAGAGTTCAAACTCAAAATAGCCATCTAATCTTGGTTCAATTCTTAACCAAACCGAATTGACTTCAATCAATTTATCAGATATTTGACTTAACTCATCTAAATAACCATAACTTCCACTAAATTGAATATTTGATTCATTAAAATGTAAAATCTCAACAGCACCACCACAATCAGAAACAGTTTTTACACGGTCAATACCGTTCAACTGCGCCATACTCATAATAGATATCAGTATGAAAAATGATAATATTCTTAATTTTAATTTCTTCACTCAGCGCAATTTACATTACTTTTACGATTTATTTATATAATAGATACAAAAAAAAAGCCGTTTTTGGATTAAAGAACAAAAATAAAAGATAAATGGAAAGTTTTTACGACAAACTAGGAGAAAAAAGATTAACAGAGTTATTAGATAAGTTTTATGATAAAATATTTGAAAGCAAATTACTTAGTCCTCTTTTTATGAATACACCTAAAGATGAGATTAAACATAAACAAAAGCTATTTTTAACTCAATTTTTAGGAGGGCCACCAAAATATACAGAGGAAATAGGAAATCCAAAAATGAGACAAAGGCATTTACCTCATAAAATTACGGTTGAAGCAAAAGATGAATGGTTAAAATGTATGCAAGAAGCTATTCAAGAGCTAGATTGGGATGAACGCTCTAAGTATGTTTTATATACTATGTTTCCTAAATTAGCCGGACATATGGTTAATAGTTGAATTTGTTTGGAATAAAATTTGTATATTTTGACCTATGAAAAAGCTCATTTTATTATCATTTGTTTTTGCGTTACTTGGTTTTGTAAACTTGCCAAAAGAAGACCCTTCCATTAAATGGAGTACAACGCGTTTAACTTGGGATGATTTTAAGGGCAAGATGAAAAAGTCTGACCCTTATGATGCAGTAACTTTATCGGCTGTAAGTAATTCTTTTTCGGGTGACAATACTTCACTTAATTTTGAAACAGTGGCCTTGTTTTTTCCTAAAGGATCTAAAAAAAAGGCTAAAAAACAAAATCATAAATTATTAAATCATGAACAAGGTCATTTTGACATTACTGAGTTATTTGCACGAAAACTAAGAAAATCTTTACAAGAAAAAAAGTTCAAAAACTATAAAACAATTGGGAGAGATGTTGACAAAATTTATGACAAAAATAATTTAGCTTGGCGAAAAATGCAGGATTTATATGATAAAGAAACAAATCATTCAGAAAATGAAACTGCTCAAGCTGATTGGGATGCTAATATAAACAATATGCTGTTAGATTATAAATATTATAAAACCACTAACTTTACTGTTGACATCAGTTATTTGAATAAATAATATGGGATTGAAATCAGACGCATCATCAGATGAATTAACATCACCCTACTACATTCAGAATAAAATGATTTGTGAAGAATTTGAGCAATTTATTTTGCGTAACAATGGGACTGTAAAAGGAAAATTTAACGCTTGGTCTTATGTTGTATATGGTAAAATACCCCATCAAAATAAATGGGAGTTTAAAATAAAAAAATCTACATATACCTCAAATGGAAATTTATTACTTTCATCTAAAAAGCAATCTTTACAAGCTACATCTATTTGGTTTGCTAAAATATTTGAAACAGATTGTTCTAATTTTTTAATTGAAAAATCAAAATGGTATAAACAATCAAAAAAAATAAACAGCTATTATTCGATTCAATCTAAAACACCAAATCATCCACTAATAAAATCATTGCTAAAAATTATAGCACCCATTTTTGAGGCTAAAAATATTTGGAGAATTAGCTACAAAAATAATGAATTAAAAATTGAAACAAGATCTGAAAAACTTGAGTTAAATATCATTGAACAATTATTGATTTTTTAAGCTAAAGCCCTAATTTTATTCATTATTTCAAAAGCTAAATCGTTTGCTTTTTGTTCTGATTCCGATTCTGAATAAATGCGAATAATTGGTTCAGTATTTGACTTTCTTAAATGCACCCATTCACTTCCAAAATAAATTTTCACGCCATCAGTTGTATCAACTTCATTTTTACTGTATTGATTTGCAATATCGGCTAAAATACCATCAACATTCATTCCGACTTCTAATTGAATTTTATTTTTTGAAATAAAATAATTTGGGTATGTATCTCTCAATTCTTTTGACGTTAATCCTGACTCTGCCAATTGTGTTAAAAATAAAGCTGTTCCAACTAATGCATCACGCCCATAATGCGATTCAGGATAAATAATGCCTCCGTTTCCTTCACCACCAATAATGGCATTTGTTGCTTTCATTTTTGCAACCACATTAACTTCTCCTACTGCTGCTGCTTCATAATTACATCCTTCATACTGTTCAGTTACTTCTCGTAAAGAAATGGTTGAAGATAAATTTGAAACCGTATTTCCGGGTGTGTTTTGCAATACAAAGTCAGATATAGCAACAAGTGTATATTCTTCTCCAAACATGCTACCGTCATTACAAACAAATGCTAATCTATCTACATCAGGATCAACTACAATACCTAAATCGGCATTGGTTTCTTTAATTTTATCAGAAATTGCTGTTAAGTTTTCTGGTAATGGTTCAGGATTATGAGGAAAGTGTCCTGTTGGTTCACAATATAATTCAATGACCTCTTTAACACCCAAAGCATGTAATAAAGCAGGAATAAAAGTTCCTCCTGTTGAATTAACACCATCTACAACAACTTTAAAGTGTTTTCGTCTAATTAACTCAGTATTAACGAGGGGTAAGTGAACAACAGAATCTATATGTTTTTGTAAGTATGAGTCATCATTGGTTAAAGTACCTAAATCATCTACCTCAACATAATTAAAATCTTCATTTTCGGCAGTGGCCAAAATTTCTTCACCATCATCACCAGATAAAAATTCACCTTTTTCATTCAGTAACTTTAAAGCATTCCATTGTTTTGGATTATGACTAGCGGTTAAAATTATACCACCATCAGCCTTTTCCATTGGTACAGCAATTTCAACAGTTGGTGTGGTTGATAATCCTAAATTGACTACATCAATTCCCATTCCAATTAATGAAGAGATTACCAAGTTCGAAATCATTTCACCCGATAAGCGAGCATCACGACCAACTACTACTTTAGGATTAGATTTTTGAGAACGATTTTTGATAAAAATAGCATAAGCTGATGCAAACTTAACAGCATCTAAAGGTGTTAATCCTTCTCCAACTTTCCCGCCAATTGTTCCTCTAATTCCTGATATTGATTTTATTAAGGTCATTTGTTTTTATTTTTCTAAAACAAAGATAGCAGATTTCTACAATATGTAAGGCTGAAATTTATCACATTTTACAATCATTTTTTGTCTATTTAATAATTATTCGTATCATTGTACTCAAGATCAAGAAAAAGAATCCAAGTTTATCTAAAAAACTGTCTTTTTTTAAATTATTAAAAATCAAATTGACATAATATTTAACTACTGTTTCAAGTAAAAAATCAATCATACATTTTTATGACAAATGCTGAATTAAAAGCAAAAAAAGTTGCTGAATTAAGAGAAATTGCAAAACAATTAGGAATTAGTGGAATGGAAACCAAAAAAAAAGCCGATATTATTGACGCTATAATTGGAGGAAGCAAAACTGAAGACAAACCAAAGAAAAAAGAAAAAGTTGAAGCAACATTATTCGACAAAACTTCTGAATCTGATAAAAAACAAGATTCAAATAAAAGCAAACAGAAAAGGCCAAGAAAAAATGAAAATTCGAAAGAAGATAATTCTACAGAGTCTAAAGAGGTAAACCAATCTCAATCAGACAACAAAGATAACAAATCAAAGCACGACAATAGCAAAGCTAACCGTAATAATCCAAATTACAAAGGGAATAAAAGCGATAGTAACAAAGACAATAACAGAGATAACCGTCACAATAATAAGCCAAAACACAAAAAGCAAAAACAAGAAGATTACTACGGCTTTAACTTTGATGATATTATTCATGCGGAAGGAGTATTGGATATGATGCAAGATGGGTATGGATTTTTACGTTCATCAGACTATAATTATCAAGCATCACCAGATGACGTTTATGTACCACATCATCAAGTTAAATTATACGGTTTAAAAACAGGAGATACTGTTGCTGGCATGGTTCGTCCTCCTAAAGAAGGTGAAAAATATTTTCCATTAATTAAAATTCATAGTATTAATGGTCGCGAACCTGGATTAGTAAGAGATAGAGTCCCTTTTGAATATTTAACCCCATTATTCCCAGATGAGAAATTAAAACTAACGGGACATAGAAAAGAATCTATGTCAACAAGAGTAATGGACTTATTTGCGCCAATAGGTAAAGGTCAAAGAGGGATGATTGTTGCACAGCCTAAAACAGGTAAAACCGTTTTATTAAAAGATGTAGCGAATGCAATTGCGGCTAATCATCCAGAAGTGTATCTAATTGTATTATTGATTGATGAAAGGCCTGAAGAGGTAACGGATATGGCACGTTCGGTAAATGCAGAGGTTGTTGCATCTACATTTGATCAACCAGCAGACAAACACGTTAATTTAGCTAATATTGTTCTAGAAAAATCAAAAAGAATGGTGGAGTCTGGGCATGACGTAGTCATATTATTGGATTCAATTACGCGTTTAGCTAGAGCTTACAATACTGTTCAACCTGCATCTGGGAAAGTATTGTCTGGTGGTGTAGATGCAAATGCATTACATAAGCCAAAACGCTTTTTTGGAGCTGCAAGAAAAATTGAAAACGGTGGTTCTTTAACTATAATTGCGACAGCATTAACCGAAACTGGTTCAAAAATGGATGAAGTGATTTTTGAAGAATTTAAAGGGACTGGTAATATGGAATTACAACTGGATAGAAAAATTGCAAACAGACGTATTTATCCGGCTATTGATATTACATCATCTGGAACGAGACGTGAAGATTTATTAATGAGTAAAGAAGCTCTTTCAAGAATATGGGTACTGAGAAAGATGTTAGCTGATATGAATCCAGTTGAAGCCATGAGTTTTGTTAAAGAACAAATGGAAGATTCTCAATCAAATGAAGAGTTTTTGCTTAATATGAATGGATAAAATTAAATTAATTTTAAATAAAAAAATACCGTTAACATTATTAACGGTATTTTTTTTGTCATAATTTGTAACTTTTGACAAAAAAAATAGTCTTATAATTATACTATTAAATTTATGAAGTATTTAATCCTTTTTTTCGGTTTTAATTCTATTATTGGATTGTCTCAAAACGTGTTAAAAGGTACAATTACCGATCAATATCATGAAGGAATACCTGGCGTAAGAGTATTTATTCAAAATACAACTTATGGTGTGATTACAAATTATAACGGAGAATATTTTTTAGAACTTAAGGATGAAAATCAATATTTTATCTCATTTAATATGGTTGGATTTTCAGATTCAACAGTTGAAGTTAATATTCAATCTAAATATACGCAATTAAACATTCAACTTAAAGAAACATCTCGGGCACTTGAAACGGTAGAAATTTATGCCGATAAAGTTGATATTGCAAAAAAAGTAATCAAACAAACTAATCAAAATAAAAAAAAATGGCGAAAATCAGTTGAAGAATATGTTTGTAATACCTACATAAAAACATCATTAGAAAAAGAATACAAGCCTGCTGTAGCTAAAAGAATGGAGGCAAAATCGGATACTTTTGTAGCTGGTAAATCCAAAATGAATTTTATCGAATCTTATTCTATCACAAAATTTAAGCAACCCAACAAATACCATGAAGAAATTATTGCACACCATGATTATGCAGAGAAAGCCAACAATAACGTATCTGGAAGTGTCAGTTTTGACTTTGGTGACGACATTATCCCTACACAATACATTGAACATAATCCCTATATTTTTTATGAAAAAGTAGAAGACGGAAATTTCAATCTGTATCAAAACTTAGTGACTCTTCCCCGTATCAGTACCAAACCAATCATGTCGCCAATTGCAGATGGAAGCTTTGTGAGTTATACCTATAGATTACATTCTGTTTTTTATGAAGATGGACAAAAAATCTATAATATTGAGGTCAAACCACGTAATAAGTACGCCCCCTTATTTAGTGGTAATTTATACATTATTGATAGTTTATGGGTTATAAAATCATTTGATTTATCAATTAATTCATCTGCAATGGAATTTTTTAAAACTTTCAGAATCATACAAGATTACGAAAATATTGATGGTAATTGGGTAGTGGTTAGACGAGAGTTTAATTACACAATTAATGAATTACAAGAAATCATTTCGGCAAACACAAGAGTCAGTCATACAAATTATAATTTTAACCCAAATTTTACAAAAAAAGAATTTACAGACGAAATTTTATCCTATAATACAGAAGCGTTTAACAAAGATAGTGCGTATTGGAATGACTTAAGACCCATTCAACTAAAGCAAACCGAATTAGAATTTATTCACGAACAAGACAGTATTACAAAATTTATAGAAAGTGAAGCTTATCTTGATAGTATTGACCGAGAATATAATCGATTGACGTTTTGGGATGTTACCTTAAATGGAATCGGTTTTAGAAACAGATATAAAAAACAAAGCATCTATTTTAAATCATTATTAAGTTCATTAAAAGTGTTTGGTGTTGGTGGATTGAGGTATGGATTTGGGGGGAATTATTCTAAAGAATTTAAAAATAATCATAAAATAAAAATTGAAGGGGATTTAGATTACGGATTTAATAATAAAGACATTAAAGGTTTTTTAAGCGCAGAATATACTTTTTTACCACTACAGTTTGGTAGTTTTAGACTAAGTGGAGGAGATGTTTATGATATGATTAATAATTACGAATCTGCTTTAGGGACTTTTAGTCGATCTAATTATGTCAGAAACCGATACATTGGTGTAAGCCAAAGGCTTGAATTAATTAATGGTTTATATGCTAGACTTAGCTTTGATTATTCAGACCGTCAAGAAATTACAAACTTGATTTTAGCGGATTGGTCAAATGAAATTTTTGGTGAATTAAATAAACCTCAACCTTTTGACCGTTACAAAGTTTCACTTTTTGAACTAAACATTGTTTACCGATTTAAACAAAAATATGTGATAAAAGGAAATAAAAAACAAATTATTGGCTCTCGATTTCCTGAATTAAAGTTAACCTACAAAAAAGGAGTACCGACTTTATTTGGCAGTGAAGTGAATTTTGACTTTATAGAATTATCTGGCTCCGATAAAATGCAACTGGGTACTTTTGGTGAGTTAAAATGGAATTTTATAGCCGGTTCTTTTTTGAATAAAGTAGATTTAAGATTTATTGAGCATAAATTTTTTAGAGGATCTGATGACTTTTTATTTTCTAATCCATTAAAATCTCATCAATTATTAGATTCAACCTTTAATACGCCAGAAGCCTATTTTCAAGCATTTGCAATTCATCATTTCAACGGCTCTATTATGAACAAAATTCCGCTCATTAATAAACTGAAATTACAATTGGTTGTTGGTGGAAGCGCGCTTTTAATTCAAGAAGCTAATTATTCTCACATTGAAGTTTATGCCGGAGTTGAACGTGCATTTAGATTATGGAAACAAATGTTTAAAGTTGGAACATACTGGGCAGTCCGTCAAAATAATGTAACTGACGGCACTTTGAGGTTTAAGATTGGAATGGACTTTTTTAATAGCTATACTAATTCTTGGAGTTATTGATGGTTTATGTTACACTTCCACATAAATTCAATGCGCCGAATATTAGGAAAATAATATCATAAAAAAAACGCCAAATGATTTTCATCAAATGGCGTTTTAATATTTTTTAAAAAAGATTAAACTTCTTCAACAGAAAAATTAAATCCTTCCATAATTTGGTTTACTAACATTTTTTTACAAGCTGCTGTTACTTTTTCTTCAGCTACTGCTTTAGAATCTGCATCAACAAACAAACGAATATGTTTACCTATTCTAACATTTGTAATTTCGTCCATTCCAATGTTTCCCATTGATTGAGACACTGCTTTTCCTTGAGGATCTAATAATGCATCTAATGGCATTACATCTATTTCGGCTTTAAATTTCATTTGTTTTATGAATTACGTTATTAATTACCGACAAAATTATATATAATATTATAATTAACGGTATAGACCAGAACAATAAAGTTGCAAACAATCCAATACAAATTGTTAAAAAGATAAATCTTATCTCATTTCCTTTCCATTTAAAAGTCTTGAATTTTAATGCAAATAATGGTAATTCAACTACCATTAATATTGACATTATTATTGATGACACAACTAAAAAATCTGGATTAAGTAGTACTTTAGTTGTCATCCAAAAATGAAAATCAGCATCCCCGGATTTCAAAACTAAGATAGGGATAACTGCAAAGAATAAAGTCATAGCAGGTGTAGGCAAACCAATAAAAGAAGATGTTTGACGTGTATCCAAATTAAATTTAGCTAGCCTGAATAAAGCGAAAACTGGAATAATAAAACCTATAAATGCAATATTATTCATCACAAAACTATCTGAGCCAAAAATTGTCAAAATCATTGAATTATCCCGAGCTGCTGTTGCTGAACCTAAGGAGAGTAAATTTAAAACATTCATTTTAAATCCTAAAATTGAAAAAACAATAATCCCTGGCGCCACCCCAAAAGTTACCATATCGGCTAGAGAATCTAACTGTTTTCCAAGTTCATTTTGCACTTTTAAAAGTCGTGCGGCAAAACCATCTAAAAAATCAAAAATAGCCGATATAAAAATACACCAAGGTGCTAAATCTATTCTACCTGTTAAGGTAAATATTATAGCCATAATTCCACCAACAAGATTACCTGCTGTTAATAAATTTGGAATTAATCTTTTAATGTTTTGCATATTACTTTTTTTACTGCAAATCTATTAATTTTTTATTGAGTTAGCCTAAACCAACCTTTTGTAAAAAAAATACCTCTATATTTAGACAATAAACAACATAAAATTCTGTTTGAGTAAAAGTGTTAATTATTTTTAATAAATTTACTCACTTACAATGCAAAAAATATATTTCATATTAATAGGATTAATAAGTAGCGCAATATCTTTTGGGCAAGATACTGACATCACGCCCAAATATTCAAACGAATTTTTGTCAATTGGAGTTAGTGCAGGTGCTTTAGGCATGTCAAATTCTGTTGTTGCAGGGGTAGATGATGTAACTGCAGGTTACTGGAATCCTGCGGGACTAACCAACGTTAAAGACTTTTTACAAGTGAGTGCCATGCATTCAGAATACTTTGCCGGTATTGCAAAATACGATTACTTAGCATTAGCCAAACCTCTAGACGACAAATCAACTGCCGGTTTTACATTTATTAGATTTGGTGTGGATGATATTCCTAATACAACTCAATTAATTGATAGTGATGGGAATATTGATTACGATAAAATTACAACTTTTACAGCTGCTGATTACGCCTTTATATTTTCCTATGCACGTAAAATGCCTATTGAAGGTTTGAGTGTTGGCGGAAATTTTAAAGTAGTTTATCGTCATGTAGGTAATTTTGCAAAATCTTGGGGGTTTGGGTTAGATGCAAGTGCCATTTATAAAAGAAATGAACATTGGAAATTTGGAGCCATGTTCAGAGACGTTACCACAACTTTTAATGCTTGGTCTTTCAATTTAGATGATCAAATGAAAGAAACTTTTCAATTAACCGGCAATGTTATACCAGAAAATGGACTCGAAATTACATTGCCAAAATTAATTTTAGGAGCACAATATAGAACCGACATTTATAAAAAGTTTTATTTAGCAACCGAAATTGATGTTGATTTGAATACAGATGGAAAAAGAAATGTTTTAATTCAAGGTGACCCTGTTAGTATTGATCCGCATTGGGGAATTGAAATTGGATATGGTAAATGGGCAGCTGTTAGATTTGGTATTGGGAATTTTACCCGAATTAAAAATCCTGACTTAACTGAATCATTAACGCTTCAACCAAATATTGGATTAGGGGTTGGATTTAAAAATATTAAAATTGATTACGCTTTTACCGACATTGGAAATTCATCAGTAGCATTATATTCTCACGTATTTTCACTAAGATTTATTGTAAACGATCCTAAAGAAAAAACACCTCCGGCAAGTTCAATGTAAAATGAAAAAAATATTAGCCATATCGTTTTTCTTAATCTCATTTTTGGGATGGTCACAATACGGGAATGAATGGATAAATTATAACCAAAAATATTATAGTTTTAAAATTATTGAAGACGGAATTTATAGAATAGATTATTCCACATTACAAAGTTCTGGTGTACCTGTTAGTTCAATCTTACCAAATAATTTTCAGATTTTTGGTTTTGAAAAAGAACAACCAATTATTGTAGAAGATGGAGGGGATGGTACATTTGATACTGGTGATTACATCTTGTTTTACGCGCAAAAAAACACCACATGGTTAGATTCTTTAATTTATGAAGACTCTGATGATGTAGGTAATCGATATTATCCACATTATAATGATACTATCACTTATTTTTTAAGTTGGAATAACTCAAATTCAAATAACCGAATAATTGAAGAAACAGATGTGAATTACAGTGCTTATAGCCCAAGTCCGTATCTATTTAAGAAAAATTTTATTGAGCACCATAATTATTACGCACAAGGCTATAAAATTGATGGGATTTCATATTCAGCTTATGTTAATGGTGAAGGTTGGGCAAGTAATCCATACAACGCATTGGGAACTAATAATGCATTAGATGATTACATCCCTACCCCAAAGGCATATACTGGAGCCGGTGCGCCAAGTGTTTTAGGTGAGGCCGTGTCTATGAGTATTTCAAATGCTTCTACAAATGCAAATTATATTAACCATCATTTAAGACTACAATATGGTACGTCAAATACAACACTAAAAGACACCTTATTTGGTGGTTACCAAAAAACTAAATTATATTTTTCTTTCCCAGCCACAGAAATTACAAGTAGTACTATGAAAATTAGACATAGTTTAGTAAATGACTTGGGAGTTGCATCTGATCAACAAGTTATTTCTTTTGTTGAGTTAACTTATCCGCATCAACCTAATCTTGAAAATAGCTCTTACATTGAATTAATTAATAAAAATAATGTGTCAGCTTCAAAAAATAGATATGACTTTACGAGTTTCAACATATCTGTACCAATGGCATTTTGTATAGGTAGTCAAACAAAAAAAATTCCGCTACAAATTAATTCTGGAATATTACAAGTTATTATACCTAATGACATAATTAGTACGCAAAAATTGATTGTTTTAGATGAAAGTGAAATTAAATTAATTAACACGCTAAGTCCTGTTAATGATAATGGTATTTTTACTGACTATTCATCTGTAATATTTGATGATGCTTACATCATAATATCTCATTCAAAACTTGATACTTCTGCAAACGAATATAAAATGTATAGAGAAAGTCCTGCAGGAGGTTCTAATTATGTTGTTTTAGCTGACATTGACGAGCTAAACTTACAGTTTGGAGGAGGTGTTCCTAAACATGTAATGGGGTTAAGGCGTTTTCAACACTTTGCTTATAACAATGTTACAACTAATTTACCAAGTCTTTTATTTATTTTGGGTAAAGGGGTGAGAGAAGCAAATGAGGTAATTAATACTGGTAATGGAACCAGACAAAGTACAACTTCCTATGCGTATTGTTTAGTGCCTTGTTTTGGATACCCGGCAAGTGACATGATTATTTCTCATAATATGGAATCTAATGGTTGGACACCTCTTATCCCCATTGGCCGTTTGGCTGCTAAAAACAATAATGAAGTACGTATTTATTTGAACAAAGTAAAAGAATTTGAATTGGCACAAGACCCAAATGCTGTTTATGATATACCTAGCAAATATTGGCAAAAAGATATTTTGCATTTTGGTGGAGGATCAACATTTAACGAACAGCAAACATTTAAAGCTTATTTGAAAAATTATGAAAACTTATTAGAAGGACCAAATTTTGGTGGACATGTACATTCTTTCTACAAAACAGTTTCAGATCCTATAGACCCCGTTACGCTATATGAAGTAACCGATTACATTAATGCCGGTGTTACATTTATGACCTTTTTCGGACATGCATCTGCAGATGGGTTTGATCAAAATGTTGATGACCCTGCAAATTGGGATAATAAAGGGAAATATCCTATGGTGATAGGAAATGCATGTTTAGTTGGTAATATTCAAGAACCAAATGATTTAAGTTCATCTGAAGAAATGGTTTTAATTGAAGACAAAGGTGCCATTATTTTTCTTGCAAATGTGAGTAACGCTTTTTCAAACGGATTAAATGCTTTTTCAACCACTCTATTTACCAATGTATCTATTACAAATTATGGTGCTACAATAGGAGAAACAGTTCAAACAACAATTGCACAAACCCAATCAAATGGACTGTCGTTTGCTTATCAAAATGTTATCAATCAAATGACTTTGCATGGTGACCCAGGTTTAAAATTAAATCCTCATAACAAATCTGAGTTACAAATCGACAATTCAAGCTTTTATATTTTACCTGAAACCGTTGATTTAACTGTTGACACGATTGATGTTCATGTGATTATTCGAAATTTAGGCAAGGCAACTACCGATACTTTTGCTGTTGAATTATACAGAAGTTTTCCAAATAATGGTGGAGACTCATTATTTACGCAACTGGTAAATGGCATTAATTATATAGATACTATTGTTTTCAGTATTCCGCTTTACGCCAACATAGGGGTTGGGATTAATAATTTTTCGGTTAAAGTCGATATTCCAAGTGTAATAGCTGAACAATATGATGAAGTAAATAATAACCAATTAACCAAACAAGTTTTATTTGATATTGACGGAATTTATCCGGTTTGGCCTTATGATTATGCTGTTGTTCCTAACGACACAATTACGCTTAAAGGCTCAACTGTAAATCCATTTGCCGGTATGTTAACTTACCGATTTGAAATTGACACCACAGATTTATTTAACAGTCCAATGCATAGATATGCTAATAAAACATCACTAGGTGGTGTAATTGATGTAAATTATAATGACTGGAAATCCGTAACAACCAATGTGCCTAATCAGCTTATTTTGGAAGACAGTACTGTTTATTTTTGGAGAGTTTCCATTGAAGATCCTTCAAATTATTTTTGGATAGAAAATTCATTTCAATATATTAAAGGTAAAACAGGTTGGGGACAAGACCATTTTTTTCAATTTAAAAACAACGATTTTTCATTCATGAGTTATAATCGTCCTACTAGAACAAGAAATTTTGAGCCTACATTTAAGCTTATTAACGCTGAAGTATATGGAAATGCAACCTCATGGCTTCAAACAGCATATACGTTATGGCGAATAAATGGTGAAATAGCAGAATATAATTTTTGTAGCATAGAACCCGCAATTCTTGTAGGTGTTGTTGACCCACTAAGTCTTAATCCTTGGGGAACAAGATTTTTTGATGGAAATGTTTGGCGAAATCCTACAAGAAATTACGGAAATTCTAACGACAATGGTGCGTGTAGAAACCGTGTTGAACAACACTTTGCTTTTTACCAAAATAACCCTACACAAATGGCTGCCTTAGAAAATATGCTCTTAAATGAAATTCCTGACGGATACCATGTTATTATTTATACGGCTCGTTATTTGAATTATCCTGAATGGGATGCTGGTAGCTCTCAACTTTATAATCTATTTCAAACATTAGGGTCTGATAGTATTGCACCGGGAAAGTCTAACGTACCTTATATAGGTTTTTACAAAAGTGGATTTCCAAACACGTATAAAGAAGTTTATGGATCCTCAGTTGGCGAACATATCATATTTAATGATACATTGTGGTCAGAAGATAATAATGGGTTTGAAATGACAACTTTAATTGGTCCTGCTCAAAAATGGGAAACAATATATTGGAAACAAGACCCTTCAGAAAATCCGACTCAAGATTCAACAATGCTTAGTATTTACGGCAGAACTTATTCAGGAGCTGAGTTTTTTTTAATGGATACAGTCTTTACAAGAAACGACTCATTACTAAATTTTGAAGCTATGTATAGCGCACAAGACTATCCGTACTTAAGATTACAATCTCATAATATTGATGTAATAGACTTTACGCCAGCACAAGTTGACAGGTGGCACGTCCTTTATCAACCAGTTCCTGAAGCTGCATTGACCAGTGTAAATGGGTATTATATGGCACCAACCGACACTGTTTATGAAGGTCAAGATTTAGCTTTTGCTCTTGACATCACAAATATTAGTGATTTACCTATGGATTCAATTTTGGTAAACTATTGGATTAAAGATGATAACCATAATATTATTCCAATTTCATACCCTAGACAAGATTCGTTAAGAGTTGGTCAAATCATTAGAGATACAATTTCTATTCAATCACTAGGACTTAAAAATTTGAATAGTTTGTGGATTGAAATTAACCCTTACCTTCCTAACTCTCCAAATACTGACCAACCAGAACAATATCATTTTAACAATATAGGACAAATTCCATTTTTTGTAAATAAAGACATTGAAAACCCAATTTTAGATGTTACATTTAATGGTTATCATATTTTAAATGGCGATTTAATCGACCCTACATCAGAAATAGTGATGTCATTAAAAGACGAAAATGAATATTTAATTATGTCTGAGGAATCTGACACTGCTTTTTTTGGAGTTTACTTATCCAACCCAAATGGACTTCAAAAAAGATTGAATTTTAGAAATAATTTAGGTGAACCACTTATGGAATTTATTCCAGCAGATGCTTCCAACAAAAAGTTTAAAATTATTTATAACGGTACTTTTCCAATTGACGGAACATATAGACTTTTAGTACAAGGGTCCGACCGCTCTGGAAATGTTTCAGGTGATTTTGAGTATGACATTGAATTTGAAGTTGACCACAATTCAAGTATAACCAGTTTGATGAATTACCCAAACCCATTTTCTACCCAAACTCAATTTGTTTTTACGCTAACAGGTGCAGTCATTCCTGACGAATTTACAATTCAAATTATGACTGTAACCGGTAAGGTTGTTAAAGAAATTACTGTTGATGAATTAGGTTCAATAAAAATTGGAAGAAACATTACAGATTACCGTTGGGATGGTAGGGATGAATTTGGAGATTTACTTGCAAACGGAGTATATTTATACAGAGTGATTACAAAAATTAACGGCGAAACCATTGAACACAGAGAAAGTGGAGCCGATAATTACATTTCAAACGGATTTGGAAAAATCTACATCATTAGATAATTACCAATTTGTTTTTGAAATGTGTTAAAAAATAATCCGATATTTTTTTTAATAATTTACTTTATTCAAACAATATTATACCGAGTATACTTTGAAGTGATTTTTGATTGAAATGAAAAAAAGCGAATTTCAATGTTAATTCGGTATAATTACCAAACTCTAGTCAATTCGCCATATTCAATTACTTTACCACTTGTTGATTTGACAGAAAGTTTACTGATTTCAACATTTTTAGTCGGAAAAAACAGTTTAACAATTGGTCTTATTTCTTTTTCGGTTAACCTTGGTGAATACGTATTTATAATTAAAAAACCATCTTTGGTTAATAATTCTGAAGCAGTTTTAACCAAGTCTGGAAAACGATTTTCTATTTTCCAACGTTCCTTTTTGGCACCTAATCCAAAAGCTGGAGGATCCATAATTATGCCATTATATTGATGTCCTCTTTTCACCTCTTTTTCCGCAAATTTAAGGGCATCATCTAGTACCCAACGAATTCCATCCAAATTAGACAACTCCATATTTTCTCTAGTCCAATTAATAACTTGTTTTACAGAGTCACAGTGAAAAACATTTGCTCCAGCTTTTTTAGCCATTAATGAGGCTGCACCCGTATATGCAAAGAGATTTAGGAACTTGTCATTCTCTTTTATGTTGTTAGAAATAAAATCCCAATTGGTTCTTTGCTCGGGGAATAATCCAATGTGTTTAAATTTGGTGAGTTTTAAATTAAAAACTAAATCATTAAAGTTAATTTGCCATTCTTCTGCTGCATTTTTTAAATTCCTCCATTCTCCTTTGGTGTGGGTATCTTCTACAAATTCAAAATGCGCCATTTTTTGCCACTCTTTAAATGGGATTTCAGATTTAAAATAGGCATTTCTATCTGGTCTAATAGTGATGATTTTACCCCAACGTTCTAATTTTTTAGAACCCCCAGCATCAATTAATTCGTAATCTTGCCATCCTTCAGAAAATGTTCTACTCATTTTAAATATTTTGACAAATTTACACAATCAGTTTCATATAAGCTCTACTGTCCTAAATAGCCAAGTTAATCTATAAATTTCCTAACTGATTTCTCTGAGGTGTTTGCTTAACCTGTTAGGTTTAGTTATGTTGTTCAAAAGCTAACAGGTCAAGTATTGTACTTGGTTAGACCTGTAGGGTGTAAGAGCTAAACAAAGGTTATGCTTAAAGCCCTAACAAGTCAAGCTTATTTAGGGGAGATATTTGTTAGGATTAACCGCAATAACGATTGCAGTGACAGCCTTGATTGAATAAACTTTCACTATTTGTTTGTATTAAAAAGCGACTAAAGAAGCTTTGTAATACATTACAAATTGATGAGTTTTGAAATTAAGCTTTAACGAAAAGCGTGGGCATTGCCCAAAATATTAATTAAATAAATTTTAGTTTTAACTATACCATAATAAGACTTTTGGTATTCACTAAAAATAATTATATTTGTAACAACAAACTTTAGGGGTGCGGTTAAATCTGCTGAGAAATACCCTTTGAACTTGAACTAGGTAATGCTAGCGTAAAGGAAAAGTGAAATGTGCCGTAACAGGTAAATTCCCTAAGGTTAATATTATTTTATAGTGAGTGTTTGCTTAATGTCTGGCTATGAAAAAACAGTTAAACTAAGGATATGGAAATAACTTTAAACAACCAAAACATTACAGTACCTGATAATGAGACTTTAGAATCCATTCTAAAATCAAATAATTTATTAGACAAAAAAGGAATTGCTGTGGCTATTAATTCATCAGTTATTCCTAGAAATAATTGGACAAACACAAAATTAAATATTAACGATAATATAATGGTAATTACAGCAACTGCCGGAGGGTGATGCAGGATACTTGATGCTTTTTTCTACATGAAGCAGTGAAAGTGATCCACAGTATCTTTGGATAATTAAAACAATAAAATTTAAACAAAATTCATAAAAGCATCCCGCACCACACAATAAGCTTTTAAGTAAAACGAAAAATTATGAGTAAAAACAAAGAAGTAAAAATACCAAACAAGGAATCTAACATTACAAGAGATCCTTTTCCTGCATCTGAAAAAATTTATGTGCAAGGAGAAATTCATAAAAACATTAAAGTAGCTATGCGTCAAATTAACTTGACTGACAGTGAAGCAATGTTTACAAAAGGTGAGTTTATTAAAGAAAAAAATGAACCTGTAGTAGTTTATGATGCTTCAGGTCCATTTACCGATCCTAACATTGAAATTAATGTAAAAGAAGGTGTGCCAAAAATTCGTCAACAATGGATTTTAGATAGAGATGATGCTGAAGAATTAGAAGAAATTACATCTGATTTTGGTAAAGAAAGATTATATAATTCTGATTTAGATCACTTGCGTTTTGAACATCTAAAAAAACCATTAATCGCTAAAAAAGGAGCTAATGTATCACAAATGCATTATGCTAAAAAAGGAATTATCACACCAGAAATGGAATATGTAGCGATTCGTGAAAATCAAAAGTTAGAAGAAATTAAAGAAATTGCACCCCAACATCCAGGTAATTCTTTTGGAGCAAGTATTCCTAAAAAAATTACAGCAGAATTTGTGAGATCAGAAATTGCTTGTGGTAGAGCTGTTTTACCTAATAATATCAATCACCCAGAAAGTGAACCTATGATTATTGGTAGAAACTTTTTAGTTAAAATTAACGCCAATATTGGTAATTCTGCTTTGTCATCTTCAATTGAAGAAGAGGTTGAAAAAATGGTGTGGGGAATACGTTGGGGAGCAGATACCATTATGGATTTGTCAACAGGGAAAAATATTCACGAAACGAGAGAATGGATTATTAGAAATTCTCCGGTACCTGTAGGAACAGTTCCAATTTATCAAGCATTAGAAAAAGTAAATGGAAAAGCTGAAGATTTAACTTGGGAATTATTTAGAGATACGTTAATTGAACAAGCTGAACAAGGTGTAGATTATTTTACAATTCACGCAGGTGTTTTATTAAGGTATGTGCCTATGACTGCTAAACGTTTAACAGGAATTGTTTCTCGTGGAGGTTCAATTATGGCTAAATGGTGTTTATCTCATCATAAAGAAAGTTTTTTATATACACATTTTGAAGAAATTTGTGAGATTATGAAAAAGTATGATGTTGCCTTTTCTTTAGGGGATGGTTTACGTCCAGGTTCTATTGCTGATGCAAATGATGAAGCACAACTTGCTGAATTAAAAACATTGGGAGAATTGACAAAAATTGCTTGGAAACATGATGTTCAGGTAATGATTGAAGGACCGGGTCACGTGCCAATGCAAATGATTAAAGAAAACATGGAGATTGAGCTGGAAGATTGTTTTGAAGCGCCATTTTATACTTTAGGACCATTGACTACTGATATTGCACCAGGTTATGATCACATTACATCTGGAATTGGAGCCGCTCAAATTGGGTGGTACGGTACAGCAATGTTGTGTTATGTAACTCCAAAAGAACATTTAGGTTTACCAAATAGAGATGACGTTAAAGAAGGTGTAATTACTTATAAAATAGCAGCTCACGCCGCAGATTTAGCAAAAGGTTTTCCAGGTGCTCAACACAGAGATAATGCCATGTCAAAAGCAAGATTTGAATTCCGTTGGGAAGATCAATTTAACTTAGGGTTTGACCCAGACACAGCAAGAGAATACCATGATGAAACTTTACCAAGTC
>Ga0316209_1001740_pt1 | contig 20652 bp, 17 predicted proteins | sample 6monopyrite_MG_FD_204945 | JGI IMG/M metagenome (GOLD analysis project Ga0316209, IMG submission 204945) | Microbial mat bacterial communities from mineral coupon in-situ incubated in ocean water Damariscotta River, Maine, United States -... | ecosystem: Environmental > Aquatic > Marine >...
CAATGATTGTGTTTATTAATAAACTAGATCGTGAAGGTAAGGATGCTTTTGATTTATTGGATGAAGTTGAGCAAAAGTTAGGCTTGACCGTTACGCCAATGAGTTTCCCTATTGGAATGGGTTATGACTTTAAAGGCATTTATAATATTTGGGAGAAGAATGTTAATCTGTTTAGTGGAGATAGTAGAAAAAACATAGAAGAAACTATCGAGATTTCAAATTTAGCTTCTAAAGAGCTTACTAAACTTATAGGAGAAACTGCAGCAAATCAACTACGTGAAGAAGTTGAACTTGTAGAAGGGATTTATCCAAAATTTGATAAAACTGATTACCTTAATGGTGATTTGCAACCTGTGTTTTTTGGTTCGGCATTAAACAATTTTGGTGTTCGTGAGTTATTAGATTGTTTTGTTGAAATTGCACCAAAACCAAGGCCAAAACAAAGTGAAGAGCGTTTGGTAAAACCAGAGGAAGAAAAATTTTCTGGCTTTGTATTTAAGATTCATGCCAATATGGATCCCAATCACAGAAACCGTTTGGCATTTGTTAAAATTGTATCTGGAACTTTTGAACGTAACAAACCCTACTTACATGTTAGACATAATAAAAAGGTAAAGTTTTCGAGTCCTAATGCTTTTTTTGCTGAAAAAAAAGAGATAGTTGATATCTCATATCCTGGTGATATTGTTGGACTACAAGACACAGGGACTTTTAAAATTGGCGACACACTCACGGAAGGCGAAATACTTAATTATAAAGGGGTTCCAAGTTTTTCACCTGAGCATTTTAGATATATTAATAATGCGGATCCCATGAAATCTAAACAGCTATATAAAGGTATTGACCAGTTAATGGACGAAGGTGTTGCGCAATTATTTACATTAGATTTAAACGGAAGAAAAGTCATTGGAACTGTTGGAGCATTACAGTATGAAGTGATTCAATACAGACTAGAACATGAATATGGTGCCAAATGTACGTATGAAAACCTAAATGTCCATAAGGCTTGTTGGGTTGATCCTGAAGATAAAACCAATGAAGAGTTCAAAGAGTTTTTACGTGTAAAGCAAAGGTTTTTAGCTAAAGATAAACAAGATCAGCTCGTGTTTTTAGCCGATTCTATGTTTTCTTTACAAATGACGCAACAAAAATATCCAAGTATAAAGTTCCATTTAACTTCTGAATATAGCTAAATATCAATTAGTTATAATTGTATTTTAACAATAATTAAAATGCATTTTATTTAAAAAAGTAATAAATATTTGTTTTTCATCGTATTTTTTGTACATTTCAACGATGTTTTAAAAATTTAGCATCTATTGTTTTTACATTTAATATAGATTCATAACCCCAAACATGAACTACTTATGGAAACTCAAGACAACATTTATAGTAATGAGGATATTACTGTGACCTTTGAACCTTGCAAGTGTATTCATGCAGAAAAATGTGCCAAAGAATTGTCAGAAGTTTTTAGAACTTCTGTCATACCTTGGATAAATTTAGATGGTACTGAAACGAAAAGAATTATTAAGCAGATAAAAAAATGTCCTTCAGGAGCTTTACAGTATGCTTTAAATACTGGTAAAAGAAAAGTTAGCTAACGTGAGTTGGATATAACTTTCTTACTATATTTTTGTAAAGCCTATTATTGTTAGGTCGAGCCTTTAGACAGTCGCTCAAGGCAGGCTAAAGTCGAGACCTTGTATTTTTCATCATAAATTAACCTCTCGACTGCGCTTAATGTGACACTAAAAATTTCTTTTAGTGAGCTTCTTTTTTTAAGCTTGTCCAGTTGGTCCAAAATTTAATGGCATTGGAGGCTGCTCGTAATCTTTAATCTCTCCATGTGCATTCTCAAATCGCTTTACATTTTCATTTAAAGCTTTTGCCAAACGCTTAGCGTGTTGTGGTGTCAAAATAATTCTAGATTTTACCTTGCTTTTTGGGGTTCCAGGCATGATACTTACAAAATCCAGTACAAACTCAGAAACCGAATGATTGATTATTGCCAAATTTGAGTAAATGCCTTCAGCAATTTTTTCATCTAGCTCTATATTTATTTGACCTTGTTTTGGTTTATTTTTATTGTCTGCCATCTTAAAACTTGTTTTTGCTTCCAACTTGATTGGAAGCCTAATTTATGCATTAAAAAGTAAAAAGTCCCACTTTATTAGCAGGACTTTTTTATTATTAAAAAGATCCTGAATCAGGTTCAGGATAAATTTGACTATCGGTTTTCACTTCACTTCAAGTTTGTGAAAACCGAGTCTCATTTAATTATAATTCAATTCTTGCTTAGCTTGCATCATTTCGTCAAACTCTTCTTTAGACCCAACGATAATGTTTTCGTAATGTCTAAGTCCTGTTCCTGCAGGAATCTTATGTCCAACAATTACGTTTTCTTTAAGTCCTTCAAGCGTATCAACCTTACCATTAACAGCTGCTTCGTTTAACACTTTAGTTGTTTCTTGGAAGGATGCTGCCGAGATAAATGATTTAGTTTGAAGCGATGCTCTTGTAATACCTTGAAGAATTGGTGTTGCAGTTGCTGGATTTGCATCACGAGCTACTACTAAGTTCTTATCTTCACGACGTAACAATGAGTTCTCATCTCTTAATTCTCTTGAAGTTACCATTTGACCAGCTTTAAAATTCTCTGAATCTCCAGCTTCTTCAACTATTTTCTTTCCAAAAATATCGTCATTTTCTTCGATAAAATCTGATTTATGAACTAATTGATCTTCTAGGAAAATAGTATCTCCAGAATCTTGAATCCTTACCTTACGCATCATTTGCCTTACAACAACTTCAAAGTGTTTATCATTAATTTTCACACCTTGTAAACGATATACTTCTTGTACTTCATTAACTAAGTATTGTTGCACAGCTGAAGGTCCTTTAATATTTAAAATATCGTTAGGTGTAATCGATCCATCAGACAATGGCATACCAGCTTTAACAAAATCGTTTTCTTGAACAAGAATTTGATTAGATAATTTCACTAAGTATTTCTTAATATCGCCTAATTTAGATTCAACTATAATCTCACGGTTACCTCTCTTAATTTTACCAAAAGAAACCACACCATCAATAGCACTAACTACTGCTGGGTTTGATGGGTTACGTGCTTCAAACAACTCTGTAACACGAGGCAAACCACCTGTAATATCTCCTGCTTTTGCAGATTTACGAGGAATCTTAACTAAGATTTTACCAATATTAATTTTGTCTCCATCATCTATCATTAAATGAGCTCCAACTGGTAAATTGTATGAACGAATAGTTTCTCCTTTAGAATCTTCAATATGAAGCGTTGGAATTAACTTTTTATTCCTTGACTCAGAAATTACTTTCTCTTGGAAACCTGTTTGTTCATCAATTTCTACTTGATAAGTAATACCTTGTTCGATGTTTTCATATTTTACTTTACCAGCAAATTCTGAAATAATTACACCATTATAAGGATCCCATTGACATACTACATCGTTAGCCTTTAGCTTCTGGCCGTTTTTAACATAAATAGAAGATCCATAAGGAATGTTATTGGTACTTAGCGTTATTCCTGTTTTCTCATCGATAAGTTTAATCTCTGAGGTTCTTGAAATTACAATATCTACCACATTTCCATCACTATCTTCTCCTTTAACTGTTTTAAGGTCTTCGATTTCGGCTTTACCATCAAACTTAACAAATAACTTGTTCTCTTCTGAAATGTTACCAGCAATACCACCAACGTGGAAGGTACGAAGTGTTAACTGTGTACCAGGTTCTCCAATAGATTGTGCTGCAACAACACCTACTGCTTCACCACGTTGTACCATTTTACCCGTGGCGAGGTTACGACCGTAACATTTTGTACAGATTCCTTTTTTAGCTTCACAAGTTAATGGTGAGCGTACCTCCACTGCATCAACAGGTGAGTCTTCTATTTTCTTAGCAACTTCATCAGAAATATGCCCTCCAGCTTCTACTAAAAGCTCATCGGTTAATGGATTATAAACATCATATAATGACGTACGACCAACTATTCTTTCTTCTAAGCTTTCAACAATTTCTTCGTTTTTCTTTAATGGTTCAACATTAATACCTCTTAACGTACCACAATCTTCTTCGTTTACAATTACATCTTGAGACACATCAACCAAACGACGTGTTAAGTAACCTGCATCTGCAGTTTTAAGTGCCGTATCGGCAAGACCTTTACGAGCACCATGTGTGGAGATAAAGTATTCTAAAATTGAAAGCCCTTCTTTAAAGTTTGAAAGAATAGGGTTTTCAATAATTTCTCCACCTCCTGCATTAGATTTTTTAGGTTTAGCCATTAACCCACGCATTCCTGTTAATTGACGAATCTGTTCTTTGGATCCACGAGCTCCTGAATCGAGCATCATAAATACAGAGTTAAATCCTTGTTGGTCTTCTCTAATACGCTTCATTGATAATTCTGTCAACTCTGCATTTGTAGAGGTCCAGATATCAATAACTTGGTTATAACGCTCGTTGTTTGTTATTAGTCCCATGTTATAGTTTGCTCTAATCCCATCTACTTGCTTATTAGCAGCATTAATCATATCATGCTTTTCTGGTGGAATAATAATATCGCCTAAACTAAATGATAATCCTCCTTGAAAGGCAAATTTATATCCTAGTGTTTTAATCTCATCTAAGAACGCTGCTGTTTCAGGAACGCTAGTAGCTTTTAAAATATTACCAATAATATCTCTAAGAGATTTTTTTGTTAATACTTCATTAATATATCCAGCTACTTCAGGAACTTTATCGTTAAATAATACACGTCCGACAGTAGTTTCAACTATTTTGTTAACTAAGTCTCCAGCTTCATTATAATCCTTGGTTCTAACTTTAATAGAAGCATTAAGATCTGCTCTTTTTTCATTATAAGCAATAACAACCTCTTCTGGAGAGTAAAATGTTAATCCTTCACCAACAACTTTCTCTTCTTTTGTTGACTTGCGTAACTTAGTCATATAATAAAGACCAAGTACCATATCTTGTGAAGGTACAGTTACTGGAGAACCATTTGCAGGATTCAAGATATTATGGGACGCTAACATTAAAAGTTGCGCTTCAAGAATAGCCTCTGGTCCTAATGGTAAATGCACAGCCATCTGGTCACCATCGAAATCGGCATTAAAGGCCGTACATACCAATGGATGTAACTGGATTGCTTTACCTTCGATAAGCTTAGGCTGAAATGCTTGAATCCCAAGTCTGTGTAACGTAGGAGCACGGTTTAAAAGCACTGGATGCCCTTTTAAAACATTCTCTAAGATATCCCAAACTACAGGTTCTTTTTTATCTATAATTTTCTTTGCAGATTTTACAGTTTTTACAATTCCTCTTTCAATTAACTTTCTAATTACGAAAGGCTTGTAAAGTTCTGCTGCCATGTTTTTTGGCAATCCACATTCAAATAATTTTAATTCTGGTCCAACAACAATTACCGAACGTGCAGAATAATCGACACGTTTACCGAGTAAGTTTTGACGGAAACGTCCTTGTTTTCCTTTTAATGAATCTGATAATGATTTTAAAGGTCTGTTAGAATCTGTTTTTACAGCTGAAGACTTACGTGTGTTATCAAATAAAGAATCTACAGATTCCTGCAACATACGTTTTTCGTTACGTAAAATTACTTCAGGTGCTTTTATCTCAACAAGTCTTTTAAGACGATTGTTACGAATAATTACACGACGATAAAGATCATTTAAATCTGACGTTGCAAAACGGCCACCATCAAGAGGTACTAAGGGACGTAATTCGGGCGGAATTACCGGAACAGCTTTTACAATCATCCATTCAGGAAGATTTTCTCTATTCAAGTTTGCTTCTCTAAATGCTTCAACAACTTGTAAGCGTTTTAATGCTTCGGTTTTACGTTGTTTAGAAGTTTCGGTATTTGCTTTATGACGTAACTCAAATGATAATGAATCTAAATCGATACGTGATAAAAGCTCAATTAAACATTCAGCTCCCATTTTAGCTATAAACTTTTCTGGGTCGGTATCGTCTAAATATTGATTTTCTTGTGGAAGTGTTTCAAGAATATTTAAATAGTCTTCTTCGGTTAAAAAATCCATTTTTTGTAATGGTTCACCTTCTGCATTTTTTACATTTCCTGGTTGGATTACTACATAACGCTCATAATAGATAATCATGTCTAATTTCTTAGATGGTAATCCTAATAGGTAACCTATTTTGTTTGGCAACGAACGGAAGTACCAAATGTGCGCTACTGGAACAACAAGGTTTATGTGTCCAACACGATCACGACGTACTTTCTTTTCAGTTACTTCTACTCCACAACGGTCACAAACAATGCCTTTATAGCGTATGCGTTTATATTTTCCACAAGCACATTCGTAGTCCTTTACAGGACCAAAAATACGTTCACAAAATAAACCATCACGTTCTGGTTTATGGGTTCTGTAATTTATAGTTTCTGGTTTTAATACTTCTCCTCTAGATGCAGCCAAAATAGACTCTGGAGATGCTAAACCGATTGAGATTTTATTAAATCTCTGTACTGGATTCTTATCTTGTTTTCTTGCCATTTCTTTATAGTCTTCAGTTTGCAGTCTTCAGTTTGCAGTCTTCAGCAAAATAGTTTACCGGTGACTGCCTACTGCGGACTGCCAACTATATATTTATTCTTCTAATCTAATATCTAACCCTAATCCTTTCAATTCGTGCATTAATACGTTGAAAGATTCTGGTAGTCCAGGTTCTGGCATTGGTTCGCCTTTTACAATTGCTTCGTAAGTTTTAGCTCTACCAATAACATCATCAGATTTTACTGTTAAGATTTCTCTTAGTGTTGCTGATGCTCCATAGGCTTCTAGTGCCCAAACTTCCATTTCTCCAAAACGCTGACCACCAAATTGTGCTTTACCACCAAGAGGTTGTTGTGTAATTAACGAGTATGGTCCTATTGAACGTGCGTGCATCTTATCGTCAACCATATGACCTAGTTTTAACATATAGATAACACCTACTGTTGCTGGTTGATCAAAACGAGATCCTGTACCACCATCATATAAATAAGTATGACCATATCTAGGAATTCCAGCTTCGTCTGTAAATCCGTTAATTTGATCTATTGTTGCTCCATCAAAAATTGGTGTTGCATACTTACGATCTAACTTTTGTCCTGCCCATCCTAATACTGTTTCATAAATTTGACCAATATTCATACGTGAGGGTACACCAAGCGGGTTTAAAACGATATCTACAGGTGTTCCATCTTCTAAGAAAGGCATGTCTTCTTGACGAACAATACGAGCAACAATACCTTTGTTACCGTGACGTCCTGCCATTTTATCTCCAACTTTTAGTTTACGCTTTTTAGCAATGTAAACCTTAGCCAGTTTTATTATTCCTGCTGGAAGCTCATCACCTACAGAGATTGTAAATTTTTCACGTCTTAAAGCGCCTTGTAAATCGTTTTCTTTAATCTTATAGTTGTGAATTAACTCAGATACTAGCTTATTGGTCTTATCATCTGTAGTCCACTTTCCTGATACTAAATGCGCATAATCATCAACAGCATTTAACATTTTTAAAGTAAACTTTTTTCCTTTAGGGAATACTTCTTCGCCTAAGTCGTTAAATACACCTTGAGCTGTTTTTCCAGCAACTATGGCAAAAAGTTTTTCAACTAAAACTTCTTTTAAATCATCAAACTTTCTATCGTACACATCTTCTAGTTGAGAAATATCTTCCTTATCTTGAGCTCTTTTGCGCTTATCTTTAATAGCTCTTGCAAACAGTTTTTTATCTATAACAACACCATGTAAAGAAGGTGACGCTTTTAATGATGCATCTTTTACATCTCCGGCTTTATCTCCAAAAATGGCACGTAATAGTTTCTCTTCAGGAGTAGGGTCGCTTTCTCCTTTTGGAGTAATTTTACCTATTAATATATCTCCTGGTTTAATTTCGGCTCCAACGCGAATCATTCCATGCTCATCTAGATCTTTAGTTGCCTCTTCAGAAACGTTAGGAATATCATTTGTAAGCTCTTCATTACCAAGTTTGGTATCTCTAACTTCTAATGAATATTCATCTATATGAATGGATGTAAATACATCTTCTCTAACTACTTTTTCAGAAATTACAATCGCATCTTCAAAGTTATATCCTTTCCAAGGCATGAAAGCAACTTTCATATTTCGTCCAAGGGCTAATTCTCCTTTTTGAGTAGCATAGCCTTCGCACAATACTTGCCCTTTAGTTACTTTATCTCCTTTTTGGACAATAGCTTTTAAGTTTACAGAAGTTCCTTGGTTTGTTTTTCTAAACTTAGTTAATGGATATGTTATAGTATCAGAATCAAAACTAACCATAGCTTCTTCTTCTGTACGATCATATTTAATAGTAATCTCATTAGCATCGACGTATTCTACAATTCCTACGCCTTCTGCATTAATTAAAACTCTTGAGTCTGAAGCTACTTGACGTTCTAATCCAGTACCAACAATTGGCGATTCTGGACGCAATAATGGCACCGCTTGACGCATCATATTAGATCCCATCAAAGCACGGTTTGCATCATCATGCTCTAAGAATGGGATTAATGATGCAGATATAGATGAAATCTGGTTTGGAGCAACGTCTGTATAATGAAGACCTGCTGGATCAATTACTGGAAAATCACCTTCTTGACGTGCAATAACTTTGTCATGAAGAATTTTCCCGTCGTCATCTACTTCAACGGTAGCCTGAGCAATCATTTTCTCTTCTTCTTCTTCAGCACTTAAATAAACAGGTTCTCCCTTGATATCTACCACACCATTTTCGACTGATCTATAAGGTGTTTCGATGAACCCCATGGAGTTCACTTTTGCATATACTGATAATGAAGAAATCAAACCAATGTTTGGTCCTTCAGGTGTTTCAATTGGGCATAAACGTCCATAATGTGTGTAGTGAACATCACGAACCTCGAATCCTGCTCTTTCTCGTGATAAACCTCCAGGTCCTAATGCCGATAATCGACGTTTATGGGTAATCTCGGCTAATGGATTTGTTTGGTCCATAAATTGAGATAACTGGTTTGTACCAAAAAACGAGTTAATGACAGATGATAATGTTTTTGCGTTAATCAAATCGATTGGCGTAAACACTTCATTATCACGAACATTCATGCGCTCACGAATAGTACGTGCCATACGCGCTAAACCAACACCAAACTGAGAAGATAGTTGCTCACCCACTGTACGTACACGACGATTAGATAAGTGATCGATATCATCAATCTCCGCTTTAGAGTTAATTAATTCGATTAAGTATTTTATAATAGTGATGATATCTTCTTTAGTAAGCACTTGCTTATCCATACCAATATCAAGACCTAATTTTTTATTCATTCTATAACGCCCAACTTCTCCTAAGTTATAACGTTGATCGCTAAAGAATAGCTTGTCAATAATACCTCGTGCTGTTTCTTCATCTGGTGGTTCAGCATTACGTAATTGACGGTAAATATGTTCTACTGCTTCTTTTTCAGAGTTGGTAGGGTCTTTTTGAAGGGTGTTATGTATAATAGCATAATCACCAGATTGTCCATCTTCTTTATGTAATAGGATTGTTTTAACTCCAGCTTCAAGAATTTCTTCAATATTGTCTTTATCTAATACAGTATCACGATCCAAAACGATTTCGTTTCTTTCTATAGATACTACTTCTCCTGTGTCCTCATCTACAAAATCTTCATGCCAAGTATTTAATACACGAGCAGCAAGTTTGCGTGCAATAACTTTTTTAAGTCCCGATTTTGAAACTTTTATTTCTTCTGCAAGATCAAATATTTCAAGAATATCTTTATCTCTTTCGAAGCCAATAGCACGGAAAAGTGTGGTTACGGGTAATTTTTTCTTTCTATCGATGTATGCATACATCACACTATTAATGTCTGTAGCAAACTCTATCCAAGATCCTTTAAATGGAATTACTCTTGCTGAATATAATTTTGTTCCATTGGCATGGAAAGATTGCCCAAAGAACACACCAGGTGAACGGTGTAACTGTGAAACCACAACACGCTCTGCTCCATTGATGCAAAATGTACCACTAGGAGTCATATACGGGATTGTACCTAAATATACATCTTGAACAATAGTTTCGAAATCTTCATGTTCAGGATCTGTACAGTATAATTTAAGTCTTGCTTTTAGCGGAACGCTATAAGTAAGCCCTCTTTCTATACATTCTTCAATAGTGTATCTTGGTGGATCGATAAAATAATCCAAAAATTCCAAGACAAATTGATTACGAGTATCTGTAATTGGGAAGTTTTCCATGAAGGTGTTATATAACCCTTCACCACCTCTTTCTTCTGATTTTGTCTCTAACTGGAAAAAATCCTGGAAGGATTTAATCTGAATATCCAGGAAATCAGGATATTCGGTTCTATTTATAATAGACGAGAAATTTAATCTTTCAGCTTTAGTTGCTAACATCGACGGACGAAATTTTGATTAAAAAATAATTTAACGTGCACATAACAATTATATACACAAAAGGGTCTAGGTCATAGAGAGTTCTCCTCTCTAGACCTAAACCATAATTTGTAGGTTAGTTAAGCTTATTTAAGCTCAACCTCAGCTCCTGCTTCTTCTAAAGAAGTTTTTAAACCTTCAGCTTCGTCTTTAGAAACACCTTCTTTAATAGCACTTGGTGCATCATCAACTAAGCCTTTAGCTTCTTTTAATCCTAATCCAGTTAATTCTTTAACTAGTTTTACAACTGCTAATTTAGAACCACCAGCTGCTTTAAGGATTACATCAAATTCTGTTTGCTCTTCAGCAGCATCATCACCACCAGCTCCAGGGCCAGCAGCTACAGCAACTGCAGCAGCAGCAGGTTCGATACCATACTCTTCTTTTAATATACCAGCTAATTCGTTAACCTCTTTTACTGTTAAGTTTACTAACTGTTCTGCGAAATCTTTTAAATCTGCCATTTTTCTATCGTTTTAATAATTTTGTAATTTAATATAATGTGTAAAAAGTGCGTACTATTTATTTTATCCCTCCTTTTGAGATAATGTTTTAAGGATACCCGATAATTTACCGCCACTAGACTGAAGTGCTGAAACTACGTTCTTAGCTGGAGATTGTAATAATCCAATAATTTCTCCAATAAGTTCTTCTCTAGATTTGATATCTACCAACATATCCAATTGGTCGTCACCTAAGTAAATTGTTTCTTCGATAAAAGCTCCTTTTAATAAAGGTTTATCTGATTTCTTTCTGAAAGCTTTAATTACTTTTGCTGGTGCGTTTCCTGTTTCAGAATACATCACTGAAGTATTGCCTTTTAATATAGAAGGTAATTCCCCAAATTCTCTTTCTGAAGCACTCATTGCTTTTTCAAGCAAGGTATTCTTTACAACTGCCAACTTAACGTTTGCTTTAAAACAAGCACGACGTAAGTTTGAAGTAGTTCCTGCATCTAATCCAGAAATATCTGCTAGATAAATATTCGTGTTTTCTGATAATTGAGCAGTTAACTCTTCAATTACTTGTGATTTTTCTTCTCTTGTCATAATAAAAAGTTTTTACTGCTTAACCTATTTTTGGATCAATTGCAACACTAGGGCTCATCGTACTTGACATAAAAATGCTTTTTACGTAAATCCCTTTTGCTGCGGTTGGTTTAAGTTTCATTAATGTTGAAAGCAATTCTTGTGCATTTCCTGCAATTTTATCAGCACTAAAAGATGCTTTACCAATTGCTGCATGAACAATACCAGTTTTATCAACTTTAAAGTCAATTTTACCAGCTTTTACTTCGCCCACAGCTTTAGCAACATCCATAGTTACAGTACCTGTTTTTGGGTTAGGCATTAAGCCTCTCGGCCCTAATACACGTCCCAAAGGACCTAATTTACCCATAACACTTGGCATTGTAATAATTACATCAACGTCTGTCCAACCTCCTTTTATTTTATCAAGGTATTCGTCTAAACCAACATAATCAGCACCAGCTTCTTTAGCTTCTGCTTCCTTGTCTGGAGTTACTAATGCTAAAACTTTAACGTCTTTACCAGTACCATGAGGAAGCGATACAACACCTCTCACCATTTGGTTTGCTTTCCTAGGATCTACTCCTAAACGAACAGCTAAATCTACTGATGCATCAAACTTTGCGTTAGTAATTTCTTTTATTAATGCTGATGCCTCGTCAACAGAATAAAGTCTTCCTTTTTCTATTTTAGCAACAGCTTCTTTTTGTTTTTTTGTTAATCTTGCCATTTTAAAATCTTTTTAGGTTAATTAGGTGCTTGACCACCTTTAACAGTTATACCCATAGATCTTGCAGTTCCTGCAACCATTTTCATTGCCGATTCAACTGTAAATGCATTTAAATCTACCATTTTGTCTTCAGCAATGGTTTTTACCTGATCCCAAGAAACTTTAGCTACTTTTTTTCGGTTTGGTTCTCCTGAACCTTTTTTCACCTTGGCCGCTTCTAATAATTGTACTGCAGCTGGAGGAGTTTTTATTACAAAGTCGAATGATTTGTCTTTGTAAACAGAGATAACTACTGGTAATACTTTACCAGGTTTATCTTGAGTCCTTGCATTAAATTGCTTACAGAACTCCATGATATTAACTCCAGCAGCACCTAAAGCGGGTCCAACCGGTGGCGACGGATTCGCTGCACCTCCCCGAACTTGTAACTTAACTACTTTACCTAATTCTTTTGCCATTTTTAATAATTTAGTTTCATATGTTTCTTAAAGTTGGAAGCTCAAGAACATACATATATAGTGTAACAATTATTATATTTTTTCAACTTGCATATAGCTTAGCTCTAATGGTGTTTTTCTTCCAAAAATCTTTACCATTACTTCTAGCTTACGCTTTTCTTCGTTTATATTTTCAATAGTACCATCAAAACCGTTAAATGGCCCATCAATAACCTTAACTGTTTCTCCTTTCACAAAAGGTATTGCTACATTAGAATCTGCTTCAACAGATAATTCATCAACTTTACCTAACATTCTGTTTACTTCAGATTGCCTTAATGGAACAGGGTCTCCACCTTTTGTTTCTCCTAAAAAACCAATTACATTAGTAATGGATTTAATAATATGAGGAATCTCACCACTTAGGTTTGCTTGTATCATGATATAACCTGGGAAAAATACTTTTTCTTTATGTACTTTTTTCCCATTGCGTATTTGAATCACTCTCTCGGTAGGTACTAATACCTGATCTACAAAATCGCCTAAACCTAATCTAGCAATCTCGTTTTCAATATAGTTTTTGATCTTGTTTTCTTGACCGCTTACAGCCCTTACAACGTACCATTTTTTTTCAACACTCTCAGACATTCATAAAATGTTTTATCAAATCCAATTAAAATACGCCTTTATAACTCTACTAAAAACCGTGTCTACTCCCCAAATAGCCAATGAAAATATAATAGAAAATACAGCAACTAATACTGTTAAACTTTGTGCTTCAGACCAAGGAGTCCAGCTTACATTATTCTTAAGTTCTCCAAAAGACTCTTTTATATAATTTACTATTCCTGCCATTTGTTTGTTTTTTTGCACGGGTTGAGAGACTCGAACTCCCGACACCTGGTTTTGGAGACCAGTGCTCTACCAACTGAGCTAAACCCGTAAATATAAGTCAAGGTATTCCGAAAAATCGAAATACCTTTACTTAATATTTATTAACTTAAATTAGTCTAAAATCTCAGTTACCTGACCAGCTCCAACTGTTCTACCTCCTTCACGGATAGCGAAACGTAAACCTACGTTCATTGCAATTGGTTGGTGTAAATCAACAGAAATTGTTAAGTTATCTCCAGGCATTACCATTTCAACTCCATCTGGTAAATTAATATTACCTGTTACATCCGTTGTACGAACGTAGAATTGTGGACGATAGTTATTATGGAATGGTGTGTGACGACCACCTTCTTCTTTTTTAAGTATATAAACCTCAGCTTTAAATTTAGCGTGTGGTGTTACAGAACCTGGCTTACAGATTACCATACCTCTAGAGATTTGAGTTTTCTCAATACCTCTTAACAAGATACCAGCATTATCTCCAGCTTCACCTCTATCTAATATTTGACGGAACATTTCGATACCAGTAATAGTAGATGTTAATTTCTCAGCTCCCATACCAATAATATCTACTGGATCTCCAGTATTAGCGATACCTGTTTCAATACGACCTGTAGCAACTGTACCACGACCAGTAATAGAGAATACATCTTCAATAGGCATTAAGAAAGGCTTGTCAACTTCACGTTGTGGCTCTTCAATCCAGCTATCTACGGCTTCCATTAATTCTAATACTGTATCAACCCATTTTTGTTCACCGTTAAGGGCACCTAAGGCTGAACCAGAAACAACTGGCCCATTATCTCCATCATATTCATAGAAGTTTAATAAATCTCTAACTTCCATATCTACTAACTCTAAAAGCTCTTCGTCATCAACCATATCAACTTTGTTTAAGAAAACAACGATTCTTGGAATACCTACTTGACGTCCTAAAAGGATATGTTCACGAGTTTGTGGCATTGGACCATCTGTAGCCGCAACTACTAAAATAGCGCCATCCATTTGAGCAGCACCAGTTACCATGTTCTTAACATAATCTGCGTGACCTGGACAGTCAACGTGAGCATAGTGACGATTTGCTGTTGCATATTCAACGTGTGAAGTATTAATTGTAATACCTCTTTCTTTTTCTTCTGGTGCATTATCAATTTGATCGAATGATTTTGCTTCAGAATAACCTGCATCAGCTAATACTTTAGTAATAGCAGCAGTTAAAGTTGTTTTACCGTGATCTACGTGTCCAATTGTACCAATGTTTAAGTGTGGTTTTGAACGATCGAAAGTTGCCTTTGCCATGTTTAATTTATTTTAATCTTAATTTATATTAGTTTTCAATTTTATTTACTTTTTAAAAGAGCCAATGACGGGATTTGAACCCGTGGCCTCTTCCTTACCAAGGAAACGCTCTACCCCTGAGCTACACCGGCTTTTTTACGTGCTGGATGCTTTAAGTTTCTATTTAAATTCATAAAACCGAAAACAAGACTCAAAGTATTTTTTTTCTGCATTCATATTTTGAATGAGATTTCTGCCTTCGCAGGAATTATGAGCGGGAGACCAGGTTCGAACTGGCGACATTCAGCTTGGAAGGCTGACGCTCTACCAACTGAGCTACTCCCGCAATTTTTATGAAATTTCAATAATAGAAATTCCAATTTCCAATTCTGTTAATGAACGTTTTCAAACTTTAACATAAATTCCCTTTGGGATTTAGTGTTTGAAGTTTGAGATTCCTGCTTTCGTAGGAATTTTTGTGGGGAGAGCAGGATTCGAACCTGCGAAGGTAAAACCAACAGATTTACAGTCTGTCCTCGTTGGCCGCTTGAGTATCTCCCCAAAGTGTCCAAAATTTCAAATCTAAATTCAAAATCCCGAACGTTTTTCAAAATTTCAGAGCCGATGGAGGGACTCGAACCCACGACCTGCTGATTACAAATCAGCTGCTCTAGCCAGCTGAGCTACATCGGCTTAATTTGTTGTTTTGACGCAACAAAAAGTCCGCTATTTCTAACGGACTGCAAATGTATATATATTTTTTTTTAATCAAAACATTTTTTGAGAAATTTTCTCTATAAATATGTTCTTAATTTTTCTTTTCGTTTTTTTAGTTGCCTTTCTAGGGATGCAACTGCTATATCTGCACCTTCTTCAAAGCTTTTACATTGTTTTTTAACAATTAAACTATCGCCTGGTACATGTACTTTTGCTTCGAATATTTTATTTTCTTTCCCACTGGTGTTTTCAACTTTCAAAAACACATCAGATTTAATGACTTTATCGTAATACATTTCTAACTTATCCATTCGTTTTTGAATAAAGTCTATTAGTTTCTGGTCTGCATTAAAGTTAACCGATTGCATATTTACTTTCATATTCTACTTTTTTAGTTAGACAATATTTAGAGTATTTATTTATTTCTTGGATGGGATTTAGCATATACCTTTTTTAATTCAGCAATACTATTATGAGTATATACTTGAGTAGCAGCTAAACTGGAATGCCCAAGTAGTTCTTTAACAGCATTTAAATCGGCACCTTGATTAAGTAAGTGAGTAGCAAATGAATGTCTTAATATATGCGGACTCTTTTTTATCTTAGTAGATGCCTTACTAAAGTAGTTATTTATTATTCTGTAAACAAGGGTTTCATAAATTTTATGTCCCTTCTTGGTTAAAAATAAGGTTTCCTTATCTACAGTCTTTTTTAATTTATTTCTTTTACTTAGATATGCTTTAATTGTATCAAGTACTGGTTCTAATAACGGTAAATAACGTTCCTTATTTCTCTTTCCTAAAACTTTAAGGGTTTTATTTGCTTGATCGACATCTTTTAATTGTAATTGTACCAATTCTATACGTCTAATTCCAGTTGAGTAAAACAATTCTATTATTAGTTTATCTCTTATACCTTCGAATGAATTGTCAAAATTAAACTCATCTAATACTTTATTCACTTCGGCTTTAGAGAATGGGATTTGAACTTTTTTACTAACCTTTAGTGCTTTGTGCTTTGATAGAGGGTTGGTTTTAACCGATTCTGTTTTAAGAAGAAACTTGTAGTATGAGTTTAAAGAGGATATTTTCCTGTTTACAGTTCTATTTTCTAAACCAAAATCTACCAAACTAATAATCCAGCTTCTAATTTGTGAGTAGTTTGCTTTATCTATGTTTAGTTGATTAAAGTGTTCTTGGTTGAACTTTGTAAAATCATTTAAGTCTTTAACATAGGCATTTACAGTATGCTTTGAGTATTTCTTTTCTAGTAGCAGATAATCTTTAAAGGACGTTAAGGACATTGATATGTATTAGGCTTTCTAAAAATACAAAACTTTAAAGTGGTATAACTAATTTAAATAAAAAAATCCCACAATTTGCATTGTGAGATTTTATTGTATTATTTTACAAAGATCTAGATTTCTTCTGCGTCTCTTAATCTTTGAATGTATTGTGCTTTTTGAATTTGAGCTCTACGTTCAACTGAAGGTTTTGTAAACTGCTTACGTGTTTGTAAAGATCGTTTTGTACCAGTTTTATCAAACTTTCTTTTAAAACGTTTTAACGCTCTATCTATATTTTCTCCTTCTTTAATTGGTATAATTAACATAGTGTCTTAACCTCCTCTCTTTTAGAATTTCGGACTGCAAAGATATAAACTAATTTATAATTAACAATGAATAATGAATAATTTATGTTGCAGATTTATACTCTTTTTTATCGACAACAATTTTATCAAAAAAACTCTAGAATAAAACCATAAATTATTTAAAATACCATTCTTTTATCTTTTTGATGTTTTCATTTTTCTGAAAAACATCAACTGGAAAATATTCTAATGTGTCTTTCTTAAAATATGTTTTATATACCCCTTTTAACTTTCTTTTATGTGTTTTAAAATTAAAATTTGTTGAATCTACTTGGTGTAATATTTTATAAACAAACTCCGAACAATACATTTTAGTAGAATCTTGTCGTGTAAATAATTTATCAAACTTTATGAATTTAGATAGATATTTATTGAGTTCCTTTTTAATTTGTTTAACTTCAATAGAATCTATATTAATAATTTTCCAAAAACTCACATAGTTAATATCTTCCTTTTTTTTGTCAAAAAAAACTTGAAAACTCTGCTTTTTTAAATCTGAAACATTTTTGTGTTTAAAATTTGCAATATGAAAGATACTCCAATTTGTTTTATCTCTAATTAATAGTCCAACATGCGAACTTAATGTGTCTTGAATATTAAAGTCTCTAGCAAAAAAACCTTCTTTAGATTTAGTGCCACGGAAAACAAGATATACTTGATCTTCGTTTAATTTCGCATCTTTCCAAAAAAGGTTTTTTGAATTATCTGTACAATTCATTAGCATTAGAGAAATGCTAATACACAAAACAACTTTCAAACTATTCAATTGTGTCTTTACCTATAATTTTAACCCTAATCCTATTTGAAAAGCATAAAAATCTGTAAGTTTAAATTCTTGAACAGAATTTTTAAAACTATTAATAATATCTGTTTTTGATTTTATACCAAGACTAATACTAAGTTTTTCACTCGCTATGTATCTAGCTCCAATATTTGCATGAAAACCAAAACTTGTACCTAAACTCTTTTCAGTATTATTAACATTACTAGCAACATCTTCTATTTGGGATTTAGAAAGGTAAGAGCCATAAATTCCTAAATCTGCAAATATGGCCATTTTTTGTTCTCTATTTAAAAATAGCCTTGTGGTTACAGGAATAGTAATGTAGTTGTTAGTTAAAAATAATTGATTACCAGCATTATTAAAATCTCCTTTTACACTTAAAATTTCTAAGCCAGAAATAAACGAAATTTTATTATTAACAATAAATTCATAACCAATAAAACCCTCATTCACATTCGTATTAATTTTAAAGTTGTTTTTTGCTTCTAGTGTACTAGTACCAATACTACTACTTACTATAAACTCTCTTTTTTTCTTATTACTACCTTCTGTTTGAGAGTATGTCTCTGAAATAGAAAGAAAAAACATTCCTATTATCACAATTTTTTTTAACATTTTTATTTATTTTATTATTGTTTTATTAGAGATTGAACAAACATTCCAACAAAAAAACCAACAATGGAACCTACAGGACCTAGTAAAGCAGCTCCAACTATAACTCCAGCTGTACCACCAATCCAAGGATCGTCCCAATCTATAATACGTGATTGAGCCTGCTGTGCTTGAGTTTCTTCAGCAAAAACATTAAGAACTGTTATCATTTCTTTTTCAACTAGTTGCAAGTCTAAAAAATCTTGATTATTGTCTAAATCACTTAATACTACTCCCTCAGTAATTTGAATCAATTTTTGTTTTGTAAAATCAGATATTATAACTTCTTCGCCTGCAACTTGAATATCATTTACATAATTTTCTAAACCATTTGCTAATATAGTTCCACTTGCTTCAATCACATTCTCAACCAAACTTAACGATACAAATCCAGGTTCATATCCTATACTTACTGCATATTCATCAATCATTACCTGAGTAATTTCTACACCAGAACTTCTTAAAGTTTCAACGTTTTGGTTAAATTTTTTATTTAAGATTGATAAGTTTGATGAAAGTTGATCTGAAATACCTTGATATTTTTTTGATAGTTCTTCATAAGTAATTTTTTGTCCTTGGTTCATTTCTTTTTCTTGTGTACAAGAATAAATCATTGGAAACATAAATACATATGTTAAAAATACCGCTACCATTCTTTGAGTTTTCTTAATTGACTTCATTTTTTTACATTTTTTTGATTGATTATACTACTAATTTAGTAATCAATTCTATTAAACAATTTTTACGTTAAGAAGCATTTTTATTAAGAAGCATTTTTATTAAGAAGCTTTAAAGTAGACGATATAAATAAAAAACTGACGCCAGTTAAGATTAATCTTTGCCAATTACTGTTTTCAATAAAGCTTCTAAACAAATTAAAATCAGTAGTTAACAAAACATATATATATATATATATATATAGAATCCAAAAAAAATGAACTATTATTTTTGGATTTAAAACAAAGAAAATAAAATTAGCCACTTAAAGTATTATCATACTTATATTGTACGTAAAAACCGTAATTGTGAAGATGTGCTTATTTTAGTATATTTCTTGCTATAACTAGTTTTTGGATTTCAGTTGTCCCTTCTCCTATGGTACACAATTTTGAATCTCTGTAGAATTTCTCTACAGGGAATTCTTTGGTATATCCATAACCTCCATGAATTTGAACCGCTTCATTGGCTGCCCTAACACATACCTCACTGGCATACATTTTTGCCATTGCTCCAATTTTGGTCATTTGTTTACCTGAATTTTTCTTTGAAGCTGCTTTGTGTAACAATAATTCTGAAGCTTCAATTTCAGTAGCCATATCGGCCAATTTAAAAGAAATACCTTGAAAACTGGAAATGGGCTTTCCAAATTGATGTCTTTCTTTGGAGTATTTTAAAGCAGCTTCATAAGCTCCTTTTGCTATTCCTAGAGATAAGGCTCCTATTGAAATTCTACCACCATCTAAAACTTTAAGCGATTGGACAAAGCCTTCACCCTCTTCTCCTAACATATTATCTTTATGTATGCGGCAATTATCAAACACCAGTTCTGCGGTTTCACTTGCGCGCATTCCTAATTTATCTTCTTTCTTACCTGATGTAAATCCTGGTGTCCCTTTTTCTAAAACAAAAGCCGACATGCCACGAGAATCACCTTTATCGCCTGTTCTAGCAATTACTACTGCTATATCACCACTTTTTCCATGAGTGATAAAATTTTTAGCACCATTAAGTACATAATAGTCTCCATCTTTAACAGCTGTAGTATTCATTCCTCCAGCATCACTTCCAGTATTATGTTCTGTCAATCCCCAAGCACCAATCCACTCGGCGGAAGTTAATTTAGGTAACCATTTTTGCTTTTGAGCTTCGTTTCCAAAATAGTAAATATGGCCTGTGCACAAAGAATTATGAGCAGCTAGCGATAGCCCAATTGATGGATCTACCTTAGAAATTTCTTCTA
>Ga0316209_1001741_pt1 | contig 20641 bp, 22 predicted proteins | sample 6monopyrite_MG_FD_204945 | JGI IMG/M metagenome (GOLD analysis project Ga0316209, IMG submission 204945) | Microbial mat bacterial communities from mineral coupon in-situ incubated in ocean water Damariscotta River, Maine, United States -... | ecosystem: Environmental > Aquatic > Marine >...
AACCAAATCTTCTAGGCTAATAATCTCGATTTGATTGGGCATTAAATAAATCTCCTGCTTGTTGTTAGAAAACTTTACAACAATTTAAGGATTCTGACTCGGTAAATATTTATCTTGCAACAGACCCCTTTTAGCTATTTATCAGAGAGTACCATTCTCTGCATTCATTGGGGGTATTCAAAAATTTGGCCATGATTAGCCTCCTTTCTGTAAACTTTATTATTGGCAAGCTAAGCATTCTTCATACATAGAGCCACCTGATCCATCGCCCATGGCTCCTTGATCTTCTCCCTCATTTTTCTTGTCATCTTCAATAGAGCGTTTCCAAGAAGCATCACTTTCTGCGCGTTGAACAGATTTTGATCGGCAGTAATACAGGCTCTTACAGCCTTTTTTCCATGCTTCCCAGTGAATACGGTGAAGGTCGGCTTTATTCACATTGGCAGGAAGAAAAACATTTACACTTTGTGCCTGACATACAAACGGTGTACGATCAGCAGAATGTTCAATAATCCAGCGTTGGTCAATTTCAAATGCTGTTTTGAATACGTCTTTTTCTTCTTGGCTTAATTCATCAATATGTTGAACTGATCCTTCATAGGTGAAGATAGAGCTCCAAGTTTCGTCATTATCAATACCTTTTTCTGCCAGAACAGCTTTCAGATATTTATTTTTAACAGGGAAAGATCCTGAAAGAGTCTTATGAGTGTAAGCATTGGCGGCAATAGGCTCAATCCCTGGTGATGCACCTCCGCAAATAATGGAGATAGACGCCGTTGGAGCGATTGCCATTTTATTAGAGAAGCGTTCCATAATTCCATAATCAGCGGCATCAGGGCAAGCTCCACGCTCATGCGCTAATTTTACTGATGCAGCGTCAGCTTGAGATTTGATGTGTTGGAACATACGGCGATTCCATACTTTAGCCATCACCCCTTCCATCGGCATCATTTTTGCCTGTAAGAATGAGTGAAAGCCCATAACACCAAGGCCAACAGAGCGTTCACGCATGGCCGCGTATTTTGCGCGTTTCATATTGTCAGGTGCTTTATCTATGAAATCAGAAAGTACATTATCTAAAAATCGCATAATGTCTTCTATAAATCTTGGGTGGTTTTGCCACTCCTCAAATTTTTCTAAATTAAGCGATGATAAACAGCAAACCGCGGTTCGCTCATTACCTAAATGATCTTTACCAGTTGGAAGGGTGATTTCTGAACATAGGTTAGACATTTTAACATTTAGTCCAGCCATTTTATGATGATCAGGAATTGCGTCATTAACATGATCGATAAACACAAAATATGGCTCGCCTGTTTCAACGCGCGCAGTTAACATGCGTATCCATAAATCACGCGCGCTTACTTTATCAACTACTGACATGTCTTTAGGTGATTTTAATGCCCATTCTTCATCATTTTCAACGGCTTCCATGAAACGGTTGGTAATTAGAATTCCGTGATGAAGGTTAAGAGCTTTGCGGTTCGGATCGCCACCAGTTGGGCGACGTATTTCAACAAATTCCTCAATTTCAGGGTGCCATACAGGAAGGTAGATTGCGGCACTTCCGCGACGTAATGATCCTTGAGATATAGCCAAAGTTAGGGAGTCCATAACGCGGATAAAAGGCACAATACCCGATGTTTTACCATTGCGCCCAACTTTCTCACCAATAGAGCGGACATTGCCCCAATAAGAGCCAATACCACCGCCAAGGGAGGCTAGCCATACATTTTCATTCCATAGCTCTACAATATCATCTAGTGAATCGCCTGTTTCATTAAGGAAACAAGAAATAGGTAGCCCCCTGCTTGTTCCGCCATTAGATAGAATAGGAGTAGAGGGCATAAACCATAATTTAGAAATATAGTCATATATACGTTGTGAGTGATCGCTATCATCACCGTAATACATCGCTACTCGCGCGAAAAGATCCTGATACTGCTCCTCAGGCATTAAGTACCTGTCAGTGAGAGTAGCTTTTCCGAATTCAGTGAGGTTTTCATCACGTGTACGATCTATCTCGACACGATTACCTCTCTCCATTTGCGCGATGTCAAACATGAGCGATGCTCCTATAGTTATTTTAATTATCATTCTTATGAAAAAGTATTCAAGGAATGCTCTAAGATATGTAGAAAACCACAATCTCTTGTGATTAACTGATAGGTAACATACTATATCTCGTGGTTTATGCCAATTTGAATTTATTCCTAAAATTGAATGTTTGAGCCCAGAATGCTCTGATTTATAATGGAAAAACAGACATATCCCTATGCTTATCCACCCTCAAATTAAATTAAATTGAAATAATATTTCATGTTTTATGTCTATATTTAGTGGGGTGTTTACACTTAATATAGTAAAATACACTCATGTTTATCTTGAGTCCTATATACAGATTCTATGGCGAACATATTGGAATCCATTGCAAAAATAAGGGCAGCTATTATGCGTAGAAACAGGCAAACAAAAATTTTGGCAACAATAGGCCCCGCATCAAGTGATTATGAGATGATAGAGGCTCTTTTTGTAGCGGGAGTAGATCTGTTCCGCCTCAATTTTTCTCACGGCGATCATGACGGACATCGCGCAGTATTGGAAAGAATTCGTAAGGTAGAAGCCAGTTACAGCCACCCAATAGGTGTAATAGGTGATCTTCAAGGGCCGAAATTACGTATCGGTATTTTTGAAAATGATTCTATTGTCTTGGATAAGGAGCAATCCTTTCGATTCGATTCGGACAAATCTCTTGGTAATGAATCACGCGTTTATTTACCCCACCCTGAAGTATTAGAATCGATGAAGGTTGGAAGCCATATTTTCCTAGATGATGGTAAGGTTCGAATTGAAATTACTAATAAAGGAGATGGCTTTTTAGAAGGGGTGGTGCAATCGGGATCATCTTTAAGCAATCATAAAGGGTTTAATATCCCAAATATTGTATTGCCGATACCAGCATTAACTGAAAAAGATAAAATTGATCTGAAATCCGCACTTGATATGGGCGTTGACTGGATAGCTCAAAGTTTTGTGCAAAAACCAGAAGATGTTGAGGAAGCTAAAGAGTTAATACAAGGGCGAGCTTCACTTATGGCTAAGATTGAAAAACCTTCGGCTCTGGCATGTCTTGGAGATATTATAGATCTAGCCGATGGTATAATGCTGGCGCGCGGTGATTTGGGGGTAGAAATTCCACCAGAAAATGTACCATCTGTACAAAAAAATGTAATTCGTGAGGTACGCGATACTGGCAAGCCCGTGGTTGTGGCTACGCAGATGCTGGAATCTATGATTGAAAATGCAAGGCCAACCAGAGCCGAAGCCTCGGACGTGGCAACTGCCGTGTATGATGGCGCAGATTGTGTAATGCTCTCAGCGGAAACCGCCGTTGGGGAATATCCGCAGCGTGCAGTTGAGATGATGGACCGTATAGCGCAGCGCACTGAACAAGATGATAATTATATAGAGATGATGGAGCTTGCCAGACCCGATGCTATAAACACACCATCAGATGCTATTACAACGGCTGCATATTATGTGGCTCAAGATGTAGATGCTAAATTGATAGTAAATTATACAACTTCGGGATCGACCGCTTTGCGAACTGCTAGGCAAAGGCCAGAAGTGCCAATTTTGTGCCTTACCCCTGATTTAAATGCTGCACGTAGCTTGATGCTCTCTTACGGTGTTCATACCGTTCATGATGAGGACGAGGTCGAAGATTTCACAGGCCCCGCGCGCCATGCAGCGGATATTGCCATTGAAAAAGGTTTCCTTAAAAAGGGCGATAGCTTTATAATGACGGCTGGTGTTCCCTTTGGTGTATCGGGTTCAACTAATATTTTACGAATTGCCAAGGCGGAGTAACTAAATATGCATAATATCCATATTATTCTAACGGGTGGAACGATTGAGAAAACTTATGACCCGTTAACCGAAAAGCCTGAGTTCAGATTACAATCAATCTTGCCTGATTATCTTAAGGATGTGATAAAGGTATATCCTTATCTGACCTATGAAACAGTTTCACAAATTGATAGTGTTAATATGAACGACGATTTAAGATCCGATATTGTCAAAGCCATAGAGCAAACGTCGATTAAGCGCATTATTATTGTACACGGGACATCAACGATGCCTGATACAGCGCGGTTTTTACAGAAAAACCCATGTATTAGCGGTAAGACCGTTATTATGACAGGGGCGATGATTCCGCTTAAAGAGTTTGCAATGAGTGATGGCGGATTTAATCTTGGTTACGCGATTGCACAAGTTCAAAATGCAGAGGCAGGAGTATATATTGCTATGAATGCTAACCTCTTTAAGGCTAATGATGTTATAAAAAACACCAATATTGGACGGTTTGAAGAATAATGGAGGGTTTTTATGCGTATATTTATAATTGCTTGCTTATTGTTTTTAGTTTTCCCCGCTTACGCGGCGGATATGTCAGTAGAACAGGCCTATAAAGCACTTAATCATAAGCAGACGACTTTTAATAAAAATCGTGCCAGCATGAATGAAACGGAATCTAAATATTTAGATCATTTATTTTTCGTGTCTGATCTTGCTTTCCGCGAGCGTATGGTGATGCTTAAATATTTCAAGAGCAAGAAAGATGATCAATATATAGATGAGTATAACAAGCAAGTTGGAGATTTATTGGCTAGTTTTGCTTTAATAAAAGCTCCAAACAGGAATTTGCAGCAAATTGAAATTTTATTAAAAGGGGCAATTACAGAGCAAAAGCAATTTTTTAACGAGTGGAACAAAGCCAGAGGTAATAGCCATTATGATCAATTACAGCGTAATTATTCATCACATAAGCTGGTGCAAAGCTCTCATAATAAATTGGTTCAAACCTATATGATGCTTAAACGATCATATCCACGTGAAAGCGCTCACAATCAGCAATCATTTTACGATCATATGTGTGCGCTGGATTTTCTCTAGATCATTTTTTATATCACCCATGTTGAAGTAAGTCGCATTAGCCCCCATTTTATCAAGAATCTTAGCTTGTACTTTTGGTTCGTGATGAGTTCCGCAAAACCCCCATACGTCCATTTTTGCGGCTAAGGCGGCTTCAACTCCCGTTATGCTATCTTCGATAACTAGGGTTTTTGAAGGGCAAATCCCTGCGTTTCGGGCGGCAAGCAGGAATAAATCTGGCGCAGGCTTGGGATTAGGAGCCATTAACCCTGTGATAATATCCTTTTCATCAAATAATTCTTTTAAGTTTGAATATTCTAGGGCAGATATCACGTTATTGCGCTCTCCGTTTGAAACTACATATGTTTTGATAAGTTTTTGCGCAAGCTCAATAACTTCACGCGCACCTTCTATATGCTTCATATGAATAGGAGCAAGATCACGTACACGTTTTAGATATAGCTGAGCAGCATTATCAGGAAATATATGCCCTGTTTTATTGGTTATGTTTTGCAAGATAGTGCTGAAACGTAAACCTACAAACTCCTCAAGAGCTTGCTCTACGCTGTAATCGGTTAGACCAAACTCATGTAATATCTCAACAATAGCAACCGTATTGAGGTATTCACTGTCAACAAGCGTACCGTCACAATCAAATATGATTAGTTCATACATTAAATCATTGCCATGCCGCCATTCACATGAATGGTTTGACCCGTGACATAGCCAGCTTCATCACTAGCAAGGAAAACTGCGGCGGCGGCGATATCAGAGCTTGCTCCCATTTTCTTCGCTGGGATATTGGCATTTATCGCTGCTTTTTGATCATCGTTAAGAGCCTCCGTCATAGCCGTAGCGATAAAACCCGGTGCAATACAGTTAACGGTAATACCGCGTGATGCAACTTCGGCGGCCATTGCTTTACTCCAGCCAATCATACCTGCCTTGGAGGCAACATAATTACATTGCCCCGGATTTCCAGTAACTCCAACCACAGAAGAAATATTGATAATGCGTCCTGATCTGCGTTTCATCATGCCGCGTTGCACTGCTTGAGCGAGTTTAAATGGAGCGGTTAAGTTTACGTCCAGTACGTCTTGCCAGTCATCGGCGCTCATACGCATCGAAAGACCGTCGCGAGTTAGTCCTGCGTTATTTACCAGAATATCGATTTTACCCATAGCTTCGTCGGCGCGCTTAACCAGATCTTTTATTGCTTCGTCATTAGATAGGTCAGCGGGTAGCACGTGAACGCGCTCACCTAGTTCTTCGGCTAATGCTTGTAGTTTATCTTCATTACGACCAGATATACTGACTATTGCCCCTTGTGCATGTAAGGATTTTGCAATTTCTCCACCAATTCCGCCAGTTGCACCAGTTACTAATGCGCATTTTTCTGTAAAATCAAACATATTTTATTAACCTTTTTCCTATATATTTAGCTATATGATTTAAACGTTAGAAATATGCTTGTAAAGCCATAGGGAAATAGTATTATTTTTTTCTTATATTATAGAGTCTTTGTATGCACTTAATTAGAAGGGCTGTATTTTTATTGACATAACAATGGGCTGGGCGTATATCTGCGCTAAATAATGGTTTTAGGTCATTTTTTGTGCATTTTTATATAAGAATATGGTAGAAATAGAGTAATGAGCATATCTACGAAAATGAAACAACAGTTTTTTAAGGCTGCTGATGATGCGCTTAGCGATTCTGCTCTACAGCAGCGCCCTGTTGTTAATGTCGAGATAGAAACTTTTCGTCAGATTTTAGCACCGATAGAGAGCTTGCTTGATGGTGATCCTGTCTTTAGTCAATATGAAACTGGCGTAGAACACCAGATTGAAGAATTACGTAGAATGTGCCTTGAGGCGCAAGCTGCTCATACAACAAAAGATACTTGCACAAAACAGCGACGCTCCGAGTTATTGAATGTCCTTCAAGGTGTTTTGGAAAATATTCAGGAAACATCGAATAAGGATAGCCAGTTTATTCAGGTTGATTTCGGTGATTTATTTGCTTTGTCAGATTTAACTGATGTAATTCATGAGGCGGGAATGACACATGGTGAGTTTTTGAATCATCATGATGCTTCGCAGGCGTTATTCTCTACAGCTAAAAATATAGATGAAGCGCAAAAACGTTTATGGTTGCCTGCTCTTGAAATGCAGGAGGAGTTAGCTCTGGGCGCGGAATTTAATAGCGATCAAGGCGCGTCAAATGATCCCCTTTACGAACAACATGATGTTGCGTAATTTTTTACTTTAATCTTTCAATTAGTTTTTCAATTTGCTCTGGAGTGCCAACAGATTCGCAAGCGATGGAGCGATCAATTCTTCTTGCTAGTCCGCTTAGAACTTTTCCAGCCCCGATTTCTGCCATTTCTGTAACGCCATTATCACGCATATAAATTACCGATTCACGCCAACGCACAGTTCCTGTTATTTGCTTAACTAGAAGATCTTTAAGTGTATCAGGGTCTGTTTCTACGCTAGCAGTTACATTGGTAACAACAGGTGCAGATGGAGCATTAAAGTTTGTTTTTTCTAAAGCCGCAGCCATGGCTTCGGCGGCAGGCGCCATAAGATCGCAATGAAACGGCGCGCTTACTGGCAAGATAACGGCTTTACGCGCTCCGTGCTCGCTTGCAAGTGCTACCGCCCGCTCAACTGCGGCTTTATGACCACTAACGACTACTTGCCCTACAGAATTATCATTTGCCGCCGCGCAAATTTCGTTCTCCGCGGCCTGCGAAGCAATTTTTGCAACCTCATCAAAATCCAATCCTAAGATGGCCGCCATTGAGCCAATTCCCACAGGAACGGCTTTTTGCATTGATTGTCCGCGAAGCTTTAGTAGTTTTGCACAATCTGTAAGGGAGATAACGTCTGCGGCTGTAAGGGCCGAATATTCCCCTAATGAATGTCCTGCAACAAAAGAGAAATTATCCTTAATCTCAATATTACCTTGTTTTTTAAGGATATTAGTAACTGCCATTGATACGGCCATTAAGGCAGGCTGGGTGTTTTCTGTCATATTAAGGTCTGTTTCATCACCGTAAAACATCATGGCACTTAGGTTTTGTGATAGCGCATCGTCAATTTCTTGAAATGTTTCACGTGCCTGCGCGTAGGTTTCGGATAAGTCCTTGCCCATACCTATAAATTGCGAACCTTGCCCCGGGAAAACAAATGCTAAAGCCATAATATATGCGCCTTTCTATTAGAGGATTTATAAAAATACAGATCAGAAATTATGGCAAAATAAGTTTTTGTCAACAGGTACTAAGGTATGTAATGGGGCTTAGTATTTGCTTTTGATGCTAGTTTTGTGCAATTATTACCGTTTCGAGGGTGATTCTGTAATTTTATTACCTTTGAGGTGGGGTGATAATACCAAAGTGTTGGTTCGGTGGTGCCGAGTATATATGAATTATTCGGTATTTTTAAATATTATAATGAGGGAGGTTATTATGGCAGAACGTAAAAATAACAAAATAAGGCGTGAAGTAAGAGGTGTTATTGAAGAAATGTCATCTGCTTATAAAACTTTTTCAGAACATAATAGCGTGAACTCTGATTATGCTGGGTTTGCTTGTATGGCTATAAAGGAATTTCGTTGCGCTTTAAGAAATGATAAATTAACCCGCGAAGAGTTGGAGAATATGTTGCGTGATGGTATCAGCAAACATAGAAGTGAGGGCAAAGAAGTAAGCTGGTCAAGCTTCGTTGCCTCTCATGTAGAGCAGTCCTCTAATGCTAATACCGCGCCATAATATATAGTATGTGTTTAAACTGCTGTATTTTTTCATAAAACTTACAAAAAAACTTGCGTATTTTCGCAATATAGCTATAGTCTGCCCACTTTAAGCAACCTCGCTGGTGATTAGGCGTCATCAGCTGCGCTGTAAACATCTATTTTATAGGGTGTTACGGCATAAATCCGGGAGGAAAAATCATGCCTTATTATGAAACCGTGTTTATTGCACGGCAAGACCTAACTGAGACTCAAGTCAAAGATATGACTGAGGGTTTTTCTAAAATCATTACAGATGCAAAAGGTAAAGTACACAAAACTGAGTTTTGGGGGCTTAAATCTTTCGCTTACCGTATAAATAAAGCTCGTAAAGGGCATTATGTATTGCTTGAGCTTGATACTCCAGCAGAAGCTTTGCACGAAATGGAACGTCTAATGCGTCTTAATGAAGACATTGTACGTTTCTTAACTATTCGTGAAGAAGAATTATCTGACGGGCCATCTATTGCTATGGATAGAGGTTCTCGTGACGATAAGAAGCCAAAATTTGATAACAAAAAACCAGATAATAAGGAGGCCGCGTAATGTCTGCTGCTGATGCTCCAACTGTTAAACGTCCATTTTTTCGTCGTAAAAAAACTTGTCCATTTACTGGCCCTAATGCGCCACAAATTGACTGGAAAGACACACGTCTATTAGGCCGTTATATTTCAGAGCGTGGGAAAATTATCCCTAGTCGTATTACTGCTGTATCTCAAAAGAAGCAACGCGAGCTTGCAAAAGCAATTAAACGTGCGCGTTACATGGGATTATTGCCTTATGTTCAACATGATACCGATCAAGGCCAACAAGGTCGTCGGTAATATTTAATTTTGGAGAAAAATTATGTCATCATCTACACAAGTTATATTGCTTGAGCGCGTAGAAAAGCTAGGTGAGCTTGGCGAAGTGGTTAATGTTAAGCCTGGTTATGCCAGAAACTATCTTTTACCACAGAAAAAAGCTTTGCGTGCCAGCAAGGAAAACGTTGCTTATTTCGATGCTCAGAAAAAAGTTTTAGAAGCTGATAACGAAAAGAATAAAAAAGAAGCTGAAAAGCTTGCAAAGAAAATTGCAGGTGCTAAAGCTCCGATTATTCGTCAAGCTTCAGAAGCTGGTCAGCTCTTTGGTTCTGTTACATCTCGTGATATTGCACAAGCTATTTCAGATGCAACAAAAGAAGATGTTACTCGCAACATGGTTCAGCTTAACCAGAATTTAAAAATTATTGGTTTGATCCCTGTTGATATTTCTTTGCACCCTGAAGTTAAGGTTGAAGTGATTATCAATATTGCTCGCTCGATGGAAGAGGCTGGAATTCAAGCGGAAACAGGACGTGCATTGATTGCAGATAATTCTACTATTCAAGAAACAAAAGCACCAGTTGAAGAAGTTTCTGAAGAGGAAGAAGATACTTCTGATGAAGCGCAGACTGAAGAATCTGGAGTACAAGAAGATTCAAAAAAAGCTGAGGCTTAACCGCCGACTTGCTTTGCTGTGATTATCCCCGATATTCACAATATATAAAGAATTAAGAGCTAGCAGATGACCTTGGTCTCTGCTAGTTTTTTTATATGAGTAGTGACGCAATATTTCAATCGATTGCTGGCGCGCAAGCAACGGCATTCGAGCAAACCGATAATCCGCATTATCGGATATCACCCCATAATCAAGAGGCAGAGCAGGGATTGCTAGGTGCGCTTTTGGTTAATAATAATGCTTATGAAAAAGTGTCGGATTTACTTAATCCAGAACATTTTTTCCTGCCAGTTCATCAGCGTATTTACACGGCAATTTCTCAATTTATTGAGCGGGGGCAGACTGCTTCACCTGTTACTTTGAAGGGCTATTTTGAAAAAGATGAAGATTTGTCAGAGCTTGGCGGCGGTGCTTATCTTGCTGATTTGGCAGGTAGTGTAATAAGCATAATAAATGTGCGTGATTATGCAGAAACGATTTATGAGCTGTTTATGCGTAGAGAGCTTATTGGTCTGGGTGAGGATATTGTTAATGATGCGCATGATCAGCGCCTTGAATCATCGGCTACTGATACAATAGAAGAAGCTGAATCGCGGCTATTTTCATTGGCAGAAAGTGGAGAGACTACGGGTGGTTTTACTTCGCTTCGTGATTCGGTGATGGTTTCTATCGAGATTGCAGAAAAAGCCTTTAAAACTAAAGGCCATGTCACGGGATATACTACTGGTTTGCGTGATATGGATAAGCAATTAGGTGGGCTTCACCCATCTGATCTAGTGATATTGGCAGGTCGTCCTTCAATGGGTAAAACCGCTCTTGCAACTAATATTGCTTTTAACTCGGCGCGAATTTTTGCTCAAACTGGTGGAAAAGAAGGCGCGCGCGTTGGATTTTTCTCGCTTGAGATGGCAGCGGATCAGCTTGCAACACGTATTTTGGCTGATGTAGCTAATATTTCTGGTCATGCAATTAAACAAGGTGATATTAAGCAAGATGACTTCCAGAATTTTGTAAAAGCAAGTCAGCAGCTCTCGCAAGTTCCTTTATATATTGATGATACTCCTGCTCTTACAATTGGTGCGGTGCGAACTAGGGCAAGGCGGCTAAAACGCCAACATGGTCTGGATATGGTTGTGGTCGATTACTTGCAACTTCTTAGAGGTACTGGTTCGCGTCAAAGTGAGGCGAATCGTGTTCAGGAGGTTTCTGAAATTACCCGCGGGCTAAAGGCTATTGCCAAAGAGCTTCAAATTCCTGTGCTTGCGTTATCACAGCTATCACGTGCGGTGGAACAGCGCGAGGATAAACGCCCTATGCTTTCGGATCTGCGTGAATCCGGTTCTATTGAGCAAGATGCGGACGTGGTTATGTTTGTTTATCGTGAAGAATATTACCTTCACCGCGCAGAGCCTGATATTGGCACAGATAAGCATATGCAGTGGCAGGAGAAATGTGAACGCGCTCTTAATATTGGTGAATGTATTGTTGCCAAAGCTCGTCATGGTCCTATTGGCTCGGTACGTATGCATTTTGACGGGCATGTTACACGCTTTAGCGATCTGGACGAAGTCCATGATAGTGGTGGCTATTAGGAGCGTATGAATTATGTGCGCTCTTAGCGGTGAGCTGGTTATAGATCTGTCTGCGATACGCCAAAACTATAAAATTATAAATTCAAATAGTGATGGAAATTACGAAACAGCCGTTGCGGTAAAGGCTAATGCTTATGGAACGGGTATAGGTAAGGTCGCGCCAACCCTTTATAATGCTGGGGCAGGGAGTTTCTTTGTCGCCACGATTGATGAGGGAATTGAGCTTCGCAAGATACTTACTGATGTTCATATATATATCTTAAATGGCTTTTCTGAGGGTGCTTATGATGCTTATATCCAATATAATTTAGTGCCTGTTTTGAACTCTTTGCATGAAATAAAATTATATCAAAATTATTCTGTAAACTTAGAGAGTGAACTAGCCGCTATTTTACATTTTGATACAGGAATGAACAGGCTTGGGATTCCTGCTGATGAAGCTGAAGTGATCTTTGATGATTTATCCGTTTTGGAAGGAATATATATTCAATATGTGATTAGCCATTTTTCATCATCAGAGGAATCGAACAACTCAGTTAACGATGAGCAATTTCAAAAATTTCAAAAAATTATTAAGTATTTTCCTAAGGCGAAATATTCAATTTGCAATTCGGGCGGGGTGTTTTTATCTGATGATTATCACCTTGATATGGTGCGTACAGGCATCGCTTTATATGGCGGTAATCCAACAGATAAGTTTACGGAAAATCCTATGAAGGCAGTCGTATCGTTAAATGTGCCTGTATTGCAAATAAAGAGCGTAAAAAAGGGCGAAACATCAGGGTATAACGGCTCGTATCGTTTCCATAAAAATGGCCGTGTATCTATTATGTCAATCGGCTATGCTGATGGGCTTTTGCGCTCTGTTGGCAATGGTGGAGCGTTATTCTGGAAAGGTTATAAAATGCCAATTCGGGGTAGGGTTTCGATGGATTTGGTTATCTGCGATTTATCGGAAATTCCAGAGAAAAATCACCTGCGAATCGGTGATATGGTTGAGGTGATAGGAGAGTATCAATCTATCGATGATTTGGCACGTAGCGCAGGTACAATTTCTTATGAAATACTAACGTCCTTAGGTTCGCGTTATAAAAGAATTTATAAGGATTAGATAATATCTGCCATACGCATTTCTTCTGGCAGTTCTGGGTCGTGAAGCGGTTTATATTGGTTATAAAAATCTGCTGGTAATCTAAAATCCCACCATTCTTCGGGAAGCAGGAAAATCTCTATTCCGAGGGTTTTTGAAGCTTCTATCATGCTTTTATCAAGCATGGCTCTGTTTTTCTGAATTTGCTCTGAGAGGTTATTGTCACGATGTGATTCTTCGCTCATACAGTCAAAAGGCGATCCCATATCAACCATATCTCCGTTAAATGTTTCTAACCCTATATCAATCGCCATGCCTCTTGGGTGTCCACCTGACCCCGCAGGAGAAAGCATACGCGGAGGTTCTAACCACTGTGGATTATCGATAGCCCGCTGTGTTTGCATCATTTTTTCTTGTGCTTCTACTGTGCGCAATCCGTCATAAAGGATGAAATATAAGCCAAAGTTTTCATAGCAATATTCGGCTGCTTTAAAAATTATATTCGCCAGATCCTTATAGAGCCATAATTTAGCATTTTTACGATAAATACGCTCTCCAAATAGCAGGTTATTGTCCTTGGTATAAGCCAAGTCAATTTTATAATTATGCTTATTTACACACTCGCTCATGCAAATTAAGTCGTGAATATCTATGGTTTTTTTTGAATTCATAATCTTTACGTGGATTTTGAGTATATTTACAGCAGTTGAGTATAGACGAGAAATAGTAATTACTTTAATGTTTTTCATTCATATTGAATAGCTAGGGTTGTGTTAAAAAATTAATGACATCAGAGGCCACGCAAAAAATTGAAGAAGATAAGCAGGGCAATCCCTTGGATTTAGTGCTGGATTTTTGCGCTGTTATTGGAGCAGGAATATTGAATTTTTTCGCTGCTGTTGGGCGTTTGGCAGATTTCACATTCCGCAGCGTTAGCCACTGTTTTAGAGCCCCATTCTATCCTTCACAGTTAATGCGCCAGCTTATAGATATTGGATATTATTCATTGCCTGTGGTTGGAATGACTGCTTTGTTTACGGGTATGGTTCTTGCTTTGCAGAGCTATACTGGATTTTCACGCTTTAATGCAGAGGGCGCAGTTGCAGGCGTAGTTGTTCTCTCAATTACTCGTGAGTTATCGCCTGTCTTAGCGGGTTTAATGGTCGCAGGTCGTGTTGGAGCTTCGATAGCTGCGGAAATAGGTACTATGCGCGTGACCGAGCAAATAGATGCTCTTCGTACGCTTTCTGTTAATCCGTTTAAATATTTGATAGCACCGCGCGTAATTGCCGCAACAGTGACTTTGCCTATACTTGTGTTAATAGGTGATGTAATTGGGGTTTATGGTGGTTATATAGTTTCTATATATTCTCTTGGTTTTTCACCTGCTGGTTACTTAACTCAAACTTGGGATACTGTTACCAATGTTGATATTATGTCTGGCCTATGGAAGGCAGGATCTTTTGGATTTATTGTATCAATAATGGGCTGTTATCATGGATTTAATTCTGCGCGTGGGGCGCAAGGTGTTGGCGCGGCTACTACTAATGCGGTTGTGTCATCATCTATATTGATATTGATATTTAACTATTTGATAACGCAGATATTTTTCTCATGAGCAAAAAGAGCGATACGAAAAGTGATGAAGGTGAGCAAAAGATAATCCTGAAACAGGTGTCTAAATCTTTTGGCGACAACCACGTTCTAAACAGTCTTGATCTTAGTGTTCCTGCGGGTAAATCGTTGGTGGTTATCGGTGGTTCGGGGACTGGTAAGTCGGTGCTTTTAAAATGCGTACTTGGGCTTATGACTCCAGATAGTGGTTCTATCCTTATTGATGGTAAGGAAAGTATTGGTGTTGATCCAAAGGCACGAACAGAGTTTATGAAAAAATTTGGCATGTTATTTCAGGGCGGCGCTTTATTTGATTCTCTTAAAATCTGGGAAAACGTAGCCTTTGGCCTTATTCATGGGCAGGGCATGGATAAAAATCAGGCTAGGGAAATAGCAGTTGAGAAAATAAGTGCGGTAGGGTTAAGGCCAGAAGTTGCAGATTTATACCCCGCCGAAGTTTCTGGCGGTATGCAAAAACGCGTAGGATTAGCCAGAGCAGTAGCCTCAAAGCCCGAAATTACCTTTTTTGATGAGCCAACAACTGGATTAGACCCGATTATGGCAGACGTTATCAATGACCTTATTGTAGAGCAGGTAAAGGGTTTGGGGGCAACGGCTTTATCTATCACTCATGATATGGCAAGTGCGCGTAAAATTGCGGATCACGTTGCAATGATTTATGAAGGAAAGATCATTTGGAAGGGCGAAGTCGGGGATCTCGATCATTCAGGTAATGAATATGTAGATCAATTTATACATGGGCGGGCAGACGGGCCAATTACTCGGCGCGTTGCTTAAGTTTTGTATAGCTCTTGAAATACTACTTTGATAATATGATTTATTGCGTAAGGAGTTACCTTATGTTAAATCACTTGTTTTCTAGTGTATTTATACGCACATATATAATCTGGAATATGTAATGAAATATATAGTACGCAGTTTTTTATGGCTTTTTTCGCTAGGTTTTCTTGGTGCAATTGTTTCTGTCGTAGGGTTTGTTGCTTTGCTTAGTTACTATAGTAAGGATCTTCCTGACCATAGTCAGTTGCTTAATTATGAGCCACCGATAGTAACACGCCTTTATGCTGGTGATGGGCATTTATTGGCAGAGTTCGCACAGGAAAAACGGGTTTTTGTACCTATAGAATTTATTCCAGAACGCGTTAAAAATGCTTTTATTGCCGCAGAAGATCAAAATTTTTATAAACATAGCGGCGTTGATATGAAGGCCGTTGCTCGTGCTTTGATTAAGAATGTAGTTAATAAAGTGCAGGGCGGTAATAGAAGGCCTGAAGGGGCTTCTACTATAACCCAACAAGTGGCAAAGAATTTCTTTTTTTCCAGTGAGGTTTCATATGTACGAAAGCTGAAAGAAGCCATACTAGCATATAATATGAATGATACATTGGGTAAAGACCGTATTTTAGAGCTTTACCTTAACCAAATTTATTTAGGTGGTGGAGCGCATGGTGTTGCCTCTGCGGCATTATATTATTTTAATAAGTCTTTAGATGAGCTTAATATTGCAGAAGTTTCCTATTTAGCCGCGCTTCCAAAAGCTCCCAATAACTACCACCCAGTAAAAAATCATGATGCTGCGCTTGCTCGTAGAAACTGGGTAATTTCTCGTTTAGAAAAAGAGGGGTATATAACAAAGGCTGAGGCAGAAATGGCCACTGCTGTTCCTTTGACGATGAATAGAGATAAGAGCGTTTATGTAGATGCACCCTATTTTGCAGAGGAAGTGCGCCGTGAATTATCTTCTAAATATGGTGAGGATAGTCTTTATAAGGGTGGGCTAGCGGTAAAAACATCTGTTGATCCTAAATTACAAAAGATTGCGGAAAGATCATTGCGTAATGGTCTTATGGCTTATGATAAACGCCACGGCTGGCGCGGAGCATTAGTTAGTCTTGATAATCTTGATGACTGGCGCAAGAAACTTGCGAAGGTTAAAAAGCCCGAAGGCATACTTCCTAAGTGGGATTTGGCCGTAGTTTTAGAAGTAACAAAGGACAGCGCTAAAATTGGCTTTATTGAAAAAGATCAAGGCAAAATATCACTCAGTGATGTTAAGTGGGCTAGGCAATATATTAAGGAAGGATATGCGCTAGGGAAAGTTATAAAATCATTAGAGCAAGTCATCAAGGTTGGCGATGTAATTATGGTTGAAGAAAAGATTGAAGATGCAAACAAGAGCAAAGAAAATGTTGCTAAAAATCAGCGTAATACATATCTTTTGCACCAGATTCCTTTGATACAAGGGGCTATAATTGCTTTAGATCCTCATACAGGTCGGGTTTTGGCTATGCAAGGCGGGTGGAATTATCGCTATGGCGGTAGTGAGTTTAATCGTGCCACTCAGGCATCTAGGCAGCCAGGTTCAGCTTTTAAACCATTTGTTTATTTGGCCGCTTTGGATAAGGGGTTTACCCCCGCTACATTAGTTTTAGATGCCCCGTTTGTTTTAGAGGATGAAATCGCAGGAACTTGGAAGCCGACTAATTATTCCAATATTTTTTATGGCCCTACAACGCTGCGCGTAGGAATTGAAAAATCTCGTAATTTAATGACTGTAAGATTGGCAGATTTCCTTGGTATGGATTTAATTTCTAAATATTCTAATCATTTTGGAATTACAGATAATATGCCACCATTGCTGGCTAACTCCCTTGGCTCTGCCGAGACTACTTTGTTTAAGCTAACCGCAGCTTATGGCATGATTGTAAATGGTGGAAAAAAGTTATCGCCGACATTTATTGATCGTATTCAGGATCGTTACGGTAAAACTGTGTTTAAATATGATACGCGAATTTGCCAGCATTGCGGTCCAATGGTTAAATGGGAGGAGCAACCTGTTCCTGAAGTTCCGGATAATAGAGAGCAAATTGCAGACCCTAGAACAACATATCAAATGGTTTCAATTATGGAGGGTGTTGTTCAAAGAGGAACAGGGGTTCGTCTTCGCTCGTTAAAACGCCCTATGGCAGGAAAAACGGGTACTACTAATGATTCTCGTGATGCTTGGTTTATGGGGTTTACTCCTGATTTAGTAGTCGGAGTATTTACAGGATTTGATAACCCACGATCATTAGGGAAAAGGGAAACTGGTTCTTCGGTTGCTATACCTGTATTTAAACAATTTATGAAAGAAGCCTTGGAAGGTGAGCCAGCAACTCCATTTAGGAAGCCTTCAGGGATTCGAAATATTCGGATAAATGCAAAAACAGGTGCTAGAGCGCGCTCTGGTGATGAAAAAGTTATATGGGAGTCATTTGTGGCTGGAACTGAACCAACAGATGATATGTATATACTTGATGAAAGCGGTATATCGTTAATGTCTAGTTATGGTTACGAGTCTTATGATTATAATTATGATAGTAGCTATACCCCGAGCGCAGATTATAGCCATGGCGGTGGCGGCGCTCCAACAGCGCAGCAATCTTCCTCAGATGTCACAACTGGTAGTGGGCTATATTAGGAGTTTAATATTATGAGCTGGGCTCTTTATATCGTTGAGTGCATAGATAAAACTTATTATACTGGGATTACTAATAATATTGATCGACGTATAGCGCAGCATAATTGCGGAGATGGCGCAAAATATACTAAAGGGCGTGCTCCCGTTAAGTTACTTTATACTGAAGAATTCGAAAACAGGTCAGAGGCATCAAAAAGAGAGCTAGCCATAAAATCCCTTTCAAAGGAGCAGAAGATGGTTTTGATTAAATCTAAGTAGTTATTTTTTCTTGGGTTTGGACTTAGATAAGGAATCAATTCTTGCTAATATTTCCTTATGCATCTTTTCTGCGATTTTGCTGGTGAAAATAAACTCATTTTCTTCTGCATTAACTTTATAGCGTTTTGAGTTTGTATAGTAAAATGTTACTAAGTCATCATAAGCCTGTATTAAATCCTCTTCCTTAGAGAATATATCAACATATTTTATTAGTTGGCTTTGGCTCATTTCTTTCCATTCTTTTAGGAATGTTTGTTGTAGCTCATTATCTTTATCATTTAGCTCAGAATTTATTTTTTTTTCGTATTTTTCAAAAATATCTATAATATTCGCTGCTTTTTGCCTTAGCGATGGAGCTATGCTTTTCTTAAATAATTTATAGTTTTCCTTGGTATATTCCAAAGTTTCATAGTTATAGGGGCTTTTAAAGTTATTTAATACTTTGCGGGCTTTCCTATAATCTGCAATTTTGTTACGTAAATCATCTTTGAAGTTATTAAGGTAGGAATCGAATAGATTTTGAAGCTCTTCGCGTTTTTTAGCTTCTTTTTCTGCCTTTTCCTTTTTGGCTTTTATTTCAAGAGCAATTTCAGCATGATGTTTTTTATCTAATATGATTTGGTTTTTATGGTGAATATAGTAACCAGCTGCACCAAGAACAATGAGCAAAACCACTATTGCAAAATAAATAGTAACATTATTATTCTTTGCTTTAGATTTGGTTGGTGAAGCCATAAGACTTATTTATTCTTTAATAGTTGATATCTCAACACCTGCGGGTGCGTTTTCTTTTAGGAATTTTGTTTGCTCATAAGTAATTTTGCGTAATTTATCTATGGATTCCCCAAAATATTTATAGCCGGCAAATTTATAGAACTTAACGCGCTGTTCATTAGTATCAAAATAGTAACTTCCACCTTGCTTAATAATAAAACCAACTAGCCCGCGATAGGTTTTAAGGAAGGCATATTGCATTTTTAGATAGTGTTTTGCTTCTTTTCTGAATTGTTTTATTTTTTCAGGCCATAATTTATCAAGTATTTCGTAATCTACGCTACGAATACCTTCTCTTATTCCTTGATATTTTTTATTCGCATTTTCAATATCTGTATCTATATTCTTGGAATTTTCATTTAGGTTTTCCATAGAATCTGCTAATACACCTTTGAATTCCTTGGAATATCGAGTTATTTGGAACTTTTGTGGCTCAAGTAGAGCGTATAATTGCTTTTGATAGTTAAAGTCCGTAATTGCATAATTCCAAAGCGATATATATAGCTCGTTATATATAGCATCAAGTTTTTCGGCTTCTCTTGTGCTTGTAACTTGTGTTGAGAAAACTCTGGGAATGGGGCGTGCAGCTTTATCTTTATATTTTTTCTTCTTTCCTGAATAGCTTCCTTTATATTGCGCATTAGCCGCAGAAGGCAGAGAAACTGCGATCAGGCAAAATATTGAAAAAACTGCGATTATATATTTAAAATTCTTACTCATAGCGTCATTCTGTCATGTTGTAGTGTTCGTTGCAACTTTATCATATCAATAGTTGCCAGTTATGCTTATATTTATGCTATATCAGCCACATAAAGTAAAGTTTCTAATCTTGAAAGCTCCGCGAACACCCCCTAAAGAATTTATATATGCCCCTCCGCAAGACCCGATTGACGTCATATATAAAGATGATCTTATCATTGTGTTGAATAAGCCTAGTGGATTGCTCAGCGTCCCTGGCAGGAAAAAAGAACATGCAGATAGCCTTGAAACGCGTGTGCAAGCAGAGTATCCGGAAGCCAAAATTATTCACCGCCTTGATGAGCCAACTTCTGGATTGCTGGTTATGGCTTTAAACAAGGGTGTTCACCGCAATATTAGCATGCAGTTTGAGAGTAGAAAGACAAAAAAGCTTTATATCGCCAGAGTATGGGGGAATATCATTGATGATAAAGGGGACGTTGATTTACCTTTGATTTGTGATTGGCCAAACAGGCCATTGCAAATGGTGGATCAGGAGCGCGGCAAAGCTTCACAGACTGGCTGGGAAGTTATAGAGCGTGAAGATGATGATATGGTTACGCGCGTTGCTCTTTACCCGATAACAGGGCGTTCTCACCAGCTCCGCGTTCATATGATGGAATTGGGACACCCCATTTTAGGTGATGAGTTTTATGCTCATGATGATGCTTTTGCCGCTGCTCCAAGGTTACAGCTCCACGCTCATAAGCTTATGATCAACCACCCTGAAAGCGGAGAGGAAATATGGTTTGAATCTCCCTGTCCCTTTTAGGGGCTGTTGCATGCTTGATTTCAGGACATCTTAAAAAGCAAATAGGCGCCCCGCCGCATAAATTGGCGTCTCTATCATTGTTTTTTGCGGTATTTTCTTGATTTTAGATG
>Ga0316209_1001742_pt1 | contig 20627 bp, 17 predicted proteins | sample 6monopyrite_MG_FD_204945 | JGI IMG/M metagenome (GOLD analysis project Ga0316209, IMG submission 204945) | Microbial mat bacterial communities from mineral coupon in-situ incubated in ocean water Damariscotta River, Maine, United States -... | ecosystem: Environmental > Aquatic > Marine >...
GAGAATCCAGGGCGAGCGAGGTGTCAAGAGCGGCGAGATGGCGAGATCAACGGCATTCGCTGTCTCCCGCAGGTCCTCGGACACGATTCAGGCGCCGGGTTGTGCGGTCATGAATAGTCCGGGCTAGGCGGTGGTCGACTGACGACGGTGTCGTTCGAGGTGAATCGCGAGTAAGGCGACGTCCGGCGGACGCACGCCCGAGACGCGCGAGGCGGCGCCCAGCGTGCGCGGTCGCAAGCGCGTGAGCACTTCGCGCGCCTCCGTGCCCATGCCGACCAGCTCGCTGAAGTCGAAGTCGGGCGGGATCTCGGTCGACTCCTGCCGCTGCAGCCGCTCGACGTCGAGGCGTTGGCGTTCGACGTATCCGGCGTACTTGATGTCGGTCTCGACCGAGTCCAAGAGTTGCGGCGTACCAGCCCAAGCACTCAGTTCGGGCGTCTGCGCGGCCAGCTCGGCGAGCCGCACTTCGGGCCGGCGCAGGTGTTCTTCGAAGTTCTTGGCGCCGCCGGGCATGCGCAGCTCGTGCAGCTTGCGCTTCAAGGCGTCCATGCTCGCGACGCGGTCACGCAAGTCGGCGAGCTGTGCATCCCCTACGAGCCCGAGCTGCGCGGCGCGTTCGGTGAGTCGCAAGTCCGCGTTGTCCTGTCGCAACAACAAGCGGTACTCCGCGCGGCTGGTGAACATGCGGTAGGGCTCGGTCGGGTTCGACACGACCAAGTCGTCCGTCAGCACGCCGATGTAGCCTTCGTGTCGTCCGAGCACGAACGCCTCGCGGTCTTGCAACCAGAGAGCCGCGTTCGCGCCGGCCATCAAGCCTTGCGCTGCGGCTTCTTCGTAACCCGAAGTGCCGTTGATCTGACCTGCGAGCGACAAGCCTGGCACGGCGCGCAACGCGTAGGTGTCGTACAGCTGGCTCGGTTGCACGAAGTCGTACTCGACCGCGTAGCCGTGCCGCAGGAACTCGGCGCGCTCCAAGCCCGGGATGCTGTGCACGAAGAGTTCCTGCACTTCCGCCGGCAGCGACGTCGAGACGCCGTTCGCGTAGATCCACTCGGTCGAGAGGCTCTCCGGCTCGAGGAACAGCTGGTGTCGCGACTTGTCCGCGAAGCGCATGACCTTGTCTTCGACGGACGGGCAGTAGCGTGGCCCGACGCCTTGGATGCGCCCGGAGTACATCGGCGAGCGGTGGATGTTCTCGCGGATCACGTCGTGCGTGTGATCGTTGGTCCAGGTGATGTGGCAGGCGATCTGCGGCTGCAGCGGAAAGCGTGTGCGATCGGTCGACCACGAGAAGGGTTGCGGGCGTTCGTCGCCGCCTTGTTCTTCGAGCTGCGACCAGTCGATCGAATCGCGTGCGAGGCGCGGCGGCGTACCGGTCTTCAAGCGACCGAGGCGGATGCCGAGCACCTCGAGATCGGCGGAGAGTCCTTCGGCCGACGCTTCGCCCGCGCGGCCGCCCGCCGCGGTCGCCTCGCCGGTGTGCATCACGGCGCGCAAGAAGGTCCCGGTGGTCAGCACGACGGCGCCGGCGCGCAGCTCGCGGCCATCGGTCAATCGCACGCCGCCGACCCAGCGCGCGAGTTCGCGCTCACGGGCCTCGAGGTGATCCAGCGGACCGTCGACAAAGATCAACGAGTGCGCGTCGCCTTCGACGATCTCGACGCCATCGGCAGCCTGCACCGCGCGCGTGACCGCTCCGCGATACAGATGCCGGTCGGACTGACAGCGCGGCGCTTGCACCGCAGCGCCCTTGCGCGTGTTCAGCATCCGGAACTGAATGCCGGAGTCGTCCGCGACGCGACCCATCAGGCCGCCAAGCGCGTCGATCTCCTTGACGATCTGCCCCTTGCCCAGCCCGCCGATCGCGGGATTGCAGGACATCTCGCCGATCTTGTCCGCGCGCTGCGTGACGAGCGCAACGCGTGCACCGAGTCGCGCCGCCGCGAGCGCCGCTTCGACGCCCGCGTGACCTCCACCCACCACGAGCACGTCGTGAGTCCAGTCCGCGTGCGGCGCGGGTGTCGGATGAGGATGTCGGCGGATCGTTTCCATGGCTGCTTCGAGCGCTGTGACGCGCGCTCGCGAGCCGCACAGGAGAGCATGCCGGTGCATGACTGGGAAGACTCATGGCCTCCGCGGGGGCTCTTTCCCCTCTTCCACTCCACTCGAAGCCGCTCACGGGCCGATGCACGCAGGATGCACGCTTGGATCTTCCGCCATCGCAAACGTCTCTCAGCCGTCTTCGGGATGGTCATGGGAGAGACGCCTGAGTGCGCGGCGGAAGCGGACCGGCCCGTACCCGAGGCGGATCTCGATGCAGGCCGCCCGATCAGCCCGGTGCCGCGTTGCAACAACCGACTGGGCATCCCGCCGGGCAGCTTCGCGCGACGCGGACGCTACGTCGTGCTCGCGCCGATGAGCCGCCGCGAAGCGCGCTGAGGCGGCGAACGGCGCCTTTGCGCGCGACGTCGGGCAGAAATCGGGGGACGACCCCCGCCTCGCAATCTATGGTATGCAGCCCGGCTCGGCCGACGCTCCCATGATCGCAGCTCCTCTCCTCGCACTCGTCCTCGCCGCCTCCGGGCCGGTGATTTCCGTCCCCGACGACCGCCGTTCCCTCGAAGAGCTGCTCGCCGAGTACGCCGCAACGCGCGACGCACGCCTCGAAGCGTTGCGCACCGAAGTCGACTCTCTCTTGCGCCGGCTCGAGCTCGAGATCGACGCCGGAGGCTCGCGCCAGGTCGAAGACGTGCGCAAGCAACTGATCAAGCTCGGCCCCGAAGTCGCACCGCTCTTGGTGCGCCAGCTCGACCCCGGCGCCAACAGCGAAATCGAAGCGATCCGCCGACGGTCACTGGAACTGTCGCGCGTGCTGCTGGAACTCGACACGCTCTCGATCACCGACGAACTGATCGCGCTCGCTCGACGCGGCACGACCCACGGCCAACGCAACGCGCTGCGCGTGCTCAGCCGCACTTCGGAGCCCGACCGCGTCTCGCCGATCCTGCGCACGCTGTTCGGCAAGGAGAACGGGCCGCCCCGCGACGCGACCTTGGCCGCGATCGCCGCCATCGGCGGCCCCGCGAACGACGCCTTCGTCGGCGACAGTCTGAACCCGAAGGACGAAGAACTCGCGCGCGTCGCGCTGACCGCGCTGACGAACTCGCGCTGCGTCTCCGCAGGGCCGCAAGTCGCGAAGCTGCTCGTCGAACCCGCGATTGCCACGCGCTTCGGCGACCTGTTGGCCGCCTACTACACCGCCTGCCCCGAACTCGTTGACGAGTCAGTCAGCGACGCATTCATGCGGATGATCGTCCAAGAGGACTTCAAGTCGAATCCCAGCGTGCTCTACATCGGCTTCCTGGCGCAACACTCAGGAGAGTGGTCTCGCGACGTCAAGCGCGGCATGGAGACCATCTCCCTGCGACCCGACACGGTCGGCGGTGAAGCGCTGATCGCACTCGCGCTCTCCGGCGACCGCACCGCGAAGAAGACGCTGCTCGAACCCTACAACGACGAAATCGACGACAACCCCGACTTCGCGCGCGCCTGGGCTTCGCGCGCGCACATTCAGTTCCGACTCGAAAACTACAAGGCGGCGACGAAGGACTACACCAAGGCGCTCGCCGCGAAGACGCAGAGTCCGACGGATCGTCGCAACGACTGGCACGAAGCTCTCGCGCGCTCCTACGCGCGCATGGGCAAGGTGCGCGAAGCCAGCCAGTGGCTCGAGAAGTCGAGCCTCTCGACCGACCGCCGTCGCGAGCTATCCAGAGACCCCGACTTCCGCGAAGTCGCCGAACACTCGAAGTACGGCAAGGTCTTCGACGTCGGATCATGAGCAAGCGCCGCCCCACCGGCATGCTCAGCTCGCCGGTGTTCCTCGAACACGACACCGGCCCCGGTCATGTCGAGCGCCCCGAGCGCTTGCAAGCGATCTTCCAAGCGCTCGGCAAGAGCGGGATCATCGCTGATCTCCTGCCCGGTGAAGCTCAGCCGGTCGCAGCCGACCACGTGCTGGCGGTGCACGCCGAGTCGCACCTCGAGGCCGTGCGCGACGCCGTGAACCGCGCGCGCAAGGAAGGTCGCGTCGCGATCGATGCGGACACGCAGGTCAGCGAGCGCTCGCTCGTCGCCGCCTTGTCCGCCGTCGGCGCCGCACTCGCGGCCGGCGATGCAGTCGTGTCCGGCCAGTGGAAGAACGCCTTCTGCGCCGTGCGCCCGCCCGGACACCACGCCGAGACGAACCGCGCGATGGGTTTCTGCCTGTTCAACAACGCCGCACTGCTCGCGCGCGACCTGCAGGAGAAGCACGACTTCGAACGCGTTGCCGTGCTCGACTGGGACGTGCACCACGGCAACGGCACGCAAGAGATCTTTGAGTCCGACCCGTCGGTGCTCTACGTCTCGCTGCACCAGTCGCCGCACTGGCCGGGATCGGGCGCGGCGTCCGAGCGCGGCAAGGGTGACGGCGAAGGCGCGACCCTGAACCTGCCGCTCGCGCCGGAAACCGGAGACGCCGAGTGGCTCGCCGCCTTGGAATCACACGCCCTACCTGCGATCGCCGACTTCGAGCCACGAGCGATCGTGCTCTCCGCCGGCTTCGACGCGCACGAACGCGACCCGCTGTCGGAGACCAAGGTCACGACGGAGGGCTACCGGGCGATGACGCGCGCCGTCGTGGCCTGCGCGGAGTCGGTCGCGGACGGCAAGCTGATCTCGCTGCTCGAGGGCGGCTACGAACTCGACGCGCTCGGCGAGTCGGTCGTCGCGCACCTCGAAGAGCTGCACGCCGCGCCGCGCTGAGCCTCGAGCTCGATGCGGGCTTCGCGGCCATCTCACTTGCCACTCAGCCGACGCGCCTTGCTATCCTGGCGCCATGCGACTCAACGTGCGCGATCACGACCGCGGTGCGGCGGATCTGACCTACATCTACCCGGTCGTCTCGCGACGTGCGCAGGGAGTCTCGGTCGGGGTCAATCTGAACCCGAACAACGCCTGCAACTTCCGCTGCGTGTACTGCCAAGTGCCCGGGCTAGTGAAGGGCAAGGCGCCCGAGATCGACGTCGATCAACTCTGCGCTGAACTCGACGGCCTCCTACGCGAAGTCCTCGAAGGCGACTTCATGCAGACGCATGTGCCCGAAGGTTCGCGGCGCCTGAACGACATCGCCTTCTCCGGCAACGGTGAACCGACCAGCGTCGCCGACTTCGGCGCGATCGTGGAACGCGTGCTCGACGTGCTCGAAGCGCGCGGCGTGAAAGACGAGCTGCGTGTCATCGTGATCACCAACGGCACGCTGGTGAACCAGTCGCACGTTCAAGCGGGCTTGCGCTCGCTGGCAGGGCACAAAGGCGAGCTGTGGTACAAGCTCGACAGCGCGACAGTCGAAGGCCGCCGCGCGATCAACGAGGACTTCGGCGAACCCGAGCGCCAGTACCGCAACCTCGAATTCGCCGCCCGCGCCTGCCCGACATGGATTCAGACCTGCGTCTTCGAACGCAACGGCGCAGCGCCTTCGCGCACGGAACGCGACGCGTACCTTGCCGTCCTGCGACGCGCGAAAGAGAACGAGCTGCCCCTCGAAGGCGTCTTACTCTACGGACTCGCCAGGCAGTCGTATCAACCCGAAGCCCCCGAGCTCGCACGACTCCCCGAAGAGTGGCTCGAGGCCTTCGCCGAAGAGATCCGCGCGCTGGGTTTCACCTGCCGCGTTCACCCCTGACCGCAAATCACCACGCGAGGAGCTTGTCATGCCCCGCCCCCTTCAACTCGCCGTGATCGGCGCCTCCGACTGTGACGAGGACTCGTTCGAAGCCGCTCTGGAAGTCGGCAGGTTGCTGGCCGAAGCCGGCTGCACGCTCCTGACCGGCGGCCTGTCGGGCGTGATGGAGGCCGCCTCGCGCGGCGCATCGGAGGCCGGCGGAACGGTCGTCGGCGTCTTGCCCGGCGCCGACGCATCCGCCGCCAACGACTGGGTGCAGACCGTCATCGCCACCGGCTGCGGCGACGCGCGCAACGCGATGCTGATCAACAGCGCCGACGGGATCATCGCGATCGGCGGCAGCTGGGGAACCCTGTCCGAACTCGCCTTCGCCTTGAAGCGGGACTTGCCGGTGATCGGCATCGGTTCCTTCGAAGAACAACTGCCGATCGAACGCGCGTCGACGCCGCTCTTCGCCGTGGCGTGGATGTTGGATCGATTGGGCGCGCCGGTGACGGACTGAGGGAGGCGCGGCGGGCGCCGGGAAGCCACTCCGGCGTTGTGCGCGTCGCGGCTCGTTGCGGGTGCCGTGGGCGCGGCGGGAATTGTCGGCCCGTTGCCCGCCGCTGAACTCAACAGCTCGCGAGCGAACCGGGCACTTCCGCCAACCCGATCGCGCGGTAGTGCCGCTTCCAGCCCTGCCGGAGCTCCCAGCCGCCCTCCACGACGACGGCCCCCTCTGCACCCGCCGCACGATCCGGCGCGCGCCCGAGCCAGCCGTCGAAGTAGCGGCCCGACGAGAACACATCCGGCTCGTTCGGCCTCGAGCACGGGTTCCACTGCACCGAGTGCTCGAGATGGTTGTTCAACACGCACTTCAACGCATTGCGCACTTCATCCAGCGTCTTCAGCACCCGATCGCGGAAGCGCTCACGAATCACCTTGCCGCGGCGGCGCCACAGCGCGTCGAGCACCAGCGCCACGCGACCGCTGCACCCCTTCATGCCATTCGCCAGCGCCTTCCTGTCATCGGCCTCGACGATCAGGTGCAGATGATCCGCCTGGATCGAGTAGTGGATGATCCGAAAGTCCCGCCGTTGCGCCGCGCGAATGCAGTCCATCAACGCCCGGCCTTCGAGCGCTTCGCGCAACCGCGGCAAGCCCTAGGCCAGCTTCACCGTGACGAGTCGCGGATCGTGCCTCGAGACCGGAGCGCGCGAAGTGTACGGCACGCCGCTCTTCCGCTTCGGCCTCCCGGCCTCCTTGCGTCGCCCACCGTGCGTGCGCGGCTCGGGGAAGGCGAGTTCAGGCCGCAGTGTGCTCCGCACACTGTATGAAACGACGCGTGCGGTCGACGGTTCGCGTCAAATGCCGAATTCAAGCGCTATTTACCGAATAGATCCGTTTCAGAAATGGATCGGCGATGACGTCAAGACTCGCGATGTAGTCCCGCCGCGCTGCGCCCCAGCTCCGTAAGGCTCCGCTCCGCGCGGCGGGACTCGGCGAGCAGCGCAAGCCACCTTCACGATACACCCGATGCGACGGTCACGTGCTCAGTGCAGCGCAACGCGAAAAGCGCCGCGCTCCAAACGCTTCGCACCCCGCGCCCTACCCTCAAGCCGTCAGTCGCTCACGAACAAAGCAACACGCTGAGCCGCTGCTGGTACTCGACGACCAACGGATCGGCCGTGCCGAGTGCGGCGAAGACTTCGAGGAGGGCTTTGCGGGGGGCGTCGTCTTCGTAGTGCATGTCGCGCATGCAGGCTTCGAGGAGCTCGTCGAGGCCGGCTTCGGCTTCGCCGGCGGCGACGAGGGCTTTGCCGAGCGCGAGGTGTGCGGAGATGTCCTTGGGTTTCTTGTCGACGGCGGCGCGCAATTCGGCGAGGTCGCCGGCTCCGTCCGCGAGGGAGAGCTTGGCGCCGATCGCTTGCGCTTCAGTCGTGGCGAGCGAGGCTTCGCCGAGCGCGGCGTAGAGTTCGTGCGCGCGCTCCACATCGCCGTGCTCGAAGTGCAGTTCGGCGAGCACGGCCGCGGCGCGCGGATCGCCGTCGTCTTCTTCCGCTTCGGCTTCGAGCGCCATCACGGCCGTCTCGAAGTCGCCCGCCGCGAACAACTCGCGTGCTTCGGCGACGACGTCACCGTCGCCGCCGTCTGCGGGACCGAGGTGCTTGTCCAAGAACTCGCCGACCTCCGCCGCGGACTTTGCGCCGAGGAAGGCGTCGACCGGCTTGCCTTCGACGAACAGGATCACCGCCGGGACCGAAGTCAGCCCGAAGGCCTGCATCAGCTCGGGCGACTGATCGACGTCGGCCTTCGCGAGCACGAAGCGACCGGGATCTTCGTTCGCGAGCCTCTCGAGCACAGGCCCCAAGGTCTTGCACGGTTCGCACCATGTCGCCCAGAGGTCGACCAGCACGGGAACCTGCATGGAACGTTCCACCACATCGCGGGTGAAGGAAGGCGTGTCGACGTCGATGATCCAAGTCTCAGTAGCGCTCATGGCGGGAAGTGTAGCCGCCGAGCCCGGCCGTTCCACCCGCCGCTGCCTGTGGATCTCGCGCGGAACGGTCCGAGTCGCGGCCCAAACGCGACGCGCTGGTTGTGGAGCAGTGCCGGGCTTGCGGTCCCGCCTTGACGCACCTACAGTCTCGGCGTGTTCCGATCTCGCCGGCTCCGCGCAGGGCTCTTCCTGCTGATCGTCACCGCGCTGCTCGTCAGCGGTGCGGGGCACGCCGTGTTTCACGGCGATCGCGCCCACGAAGGGCACGCGGACGCTCAAGACGGCGGCGACTGCGTTGCCTGCTCGCTGCGGCTGACGGATGACGCGCCTTCGCTGACGATCCCCTCCGCGCCGCTGCGCGCGGTGCGGGTCGTCGAGCTGGGCCCCGAGTCGCTGCCCGCCGCATTAGAACGCGGCCGCGCGACTCCGCGTGGCCCGCCGTTCCTCGGTTGATTCGCTTCGTCACCGGTCCGTGAGCGCCTGCGCTCGGGATCGGGCGCTGACGTCCGGACTCTCACGCCATTCGCGAGAGGTCCGACTGCGCGCACAGACCTACGGCTCGCCGTCTCTCGGCGGCAGCCCCCTCCACGCCGGTCCATCCGCGTGGAACGCGATCGATCACCCAGGACCGCTCTGTGAATTGCACCACCACTCCCATCATCACGGGCATGGCGCTGACTGCGCTCGCCTTCACTACAACCGCACAACGCGCCGACCTAGAGTCACCCGGAGCCCACCACGACGGCGGTCTCGGACAGACCACGCGCTTCGACAACGAGTTCAACCCCGCCGTCAGCTTCATCATCGACCTGCTCGGTGAATACACCAGTGAGAGCTCCGGCGGCAAAGACGGCACCGACTTGAACCTGCGGCGCATCGACCTGCTCGTCGCCGACTGGGTCGATCCCGACGCCTTCGCGTGGATCACCCTCGCAATCGAGGAACAGGGTTTAGAACTCGACGAGGCCGCGATCGAGTACGTCGGCCTGCCGAGTCGTAACACGCTGCGCGCCGGCCGCTTCTTCGTCGACTTCGGCAAGCAGATGCAGGCGCACATCGAAGAGCTGCGCACGATCGAGCGTCCGCTGGTCTTGCGCGCCTTCCTCGGTGAAGAACTCGCCGGTGACGGAGTGCAGTGGGACTACTGGCACGGCGTCGGCGATACGACCCTGCTGCGTTACTCGCTGGGTGCCTTCGGCAGCCTCGCGGAGGGTTTCGGACGCAGGGAGGGGGAACCCGGGCCTGAGGTCAATGTCCCCTCGCGCAAGCAGCTCGACGAGCTGAACTTCACGGCGCGCATCACGGCGCTGACCGAAATCGGCGAGAACAGTAACCTGCAGCTCGGTGGCTCGGGTCGCGCCATCCCCAAGTTCGCCTTCGAGTACGCTCCGTCCGATCTCTTGGAAGCCGGCTACTCCAACTCCGTCTTCGGCGTCGACGCCACCTTCGGCTGGCAGTCGGACAGCGGCATCTCGAACTTCACGACGGGACTCGAGTACCTCTGGAACACCGGAGACTTGGAGGCGGAGCTGGACGACGCCGGAACACCAGCCAATTCGACGGATGACGCATTGATCGTCGCGAACGGCACGCGCACCGGCTACTACGGCTTCGTCGACTACGGCTGGTCGCGGTCCGACTCGTCGGGCGTGCAGTACTCTCGACGGCAAGCGGGCCGCATCGACAAGGCCGAGCGGGGGGAGCTGGACCTCTACTACACCCATCACTTGTCAGAGTTCCTGCGGCTGCGCGCAGGCTTGACCTTCGCGACGGACGAATCCGGCCCGGACTCGACGCGTTTCGCCATCCAGTTGACGAGTTTCGTCGGTCCGCACGCACACGGCATGAGCTGGTGATGAGAGGAATCAGACCGATGAGACAACGACACATCACTCGGCGCAGCCTGACCACCCTCGGTGGCGCCATCGCGCTTCTCACTCTGTTGCCGGCCTTCGCCCCCACTCCCGCGCAGGCGCTGAAAGTCGTCGCGACAATCCCGGACCTCGCGGACTTCGCGCACCGCATCGGCGGAGATCGCGTCGACATCAAGACGCTCTCCAAGGGCACCGAGAACCTGCACAACGTGCACGTTCGTCCTTCCATGCTGATCGCGCTGTCGCGCGCCGACTTGTTCCTGGAGATGGGCCTCTCGATGGAAGCCGCGTGGCTTCCCGAGCTGCTCGTGCGCTCGGGGAACGATGCGATCCAACCGGGAGCGAAGGGCTTCCGGAATTGCTCCGTCGGCTGGACGGCAATCGATGTTCCGGAATCGCTCTCGCGCGTGCATGGCGACCTGCATCCCGAGGGCAATCCGCACTTCAACCTCGACCCGCACGCGGGGCGGCACTTGGCGACGACCGTTCACGCGGCCCTCGTACTTGTCGATCCCGGCGGCGAAGATGTCTACGACGCAAACTTGAAGACGACACTGAAGGCGCTTGAAACAGCGGAAGCGCGCTGGGCCAAGCTCGGCAGGCAGTGGAAGGGCAAGCAGGTCTGCGTCTACCACACCGAGTTCAACTACTTCGCGCAACGCTACGGCATGCAGCTCGCTGTGAGCATCGAACCGCAGCCCGGCATCCCGCCGACTCCCGGCGACGTCGCGCGGGTCGTCAAGGCGATGCGCGAGCAGGAAGTCGACGTGATCTTGACGGCGGCGTGGTCCAACAACCGGCAAGTCGCTGACATCGCGCGCAAAGCCGAAGCGCAAGTCATCGAACTCCCGAACCAGGTGAAGGGCGCGGACTGGGCAGCCGACTGGATCCAGTTCCAGGACGGACTGCACGCGCGCGTCGCGGCAGCCTTCGGGACGACGGTCGATGAAGAGCCGAAGCCGAAGCCGGAACCAGAGCCGGGCCAGGGCGAGTGAAACGCGGCGAAACCTCTGTCGAAGCCCGCAGCGCTGCCTTCGGGTATGACGGCGATCCGGTGATCTCCGGCGTGAACCTGGTGGTTCGCGCCGGTGAACGGATCGCCGTCGCCGGACCGAACGGCGCGGGCAAGACCACGCTCTTCCGCGGGCTGTTAGGCTTGATCCCGGCGCTCGAGGGCACCGTCGTGCGCGCGTCGCGGCGCTTCGGGTACGTCCCCCAGCACGAAGAACTCGACGCGGTCTATCCGTTCACGGCACGCGAAGTCGTCACGACCGGTGCGCTCGGAAATCTCGAGGGCGCAAACCGCTTCTGGCGACACTTAGCGCCACCGATGCGTGAGCTGGCAGAGCGTTGCCTCGACAACGTCGGGCTCGCGGGGCGTGCGGACGATTGCTACGCAGAACTCTCCGGCGGACAACGACAGCGCGTGTTGATCGCGCGAGCGTTGATGACCGAGCCCGAGCTGCTGTTCCTCGACGAACCGACCAGCGGCGTCGACCGCGATGCCGCGCGGCAGATCATCGCGCTGCTCGCGCAACAGAACTCAGAGCGCGGCGTGACCGTCGTGATCGTCGGACACCAGCTCGATGTGCTGCGCGAGTTCGCGACGCGCGCCTTGTGGGTCGCGAACGCCGGCGTGATCGACGGTGAAGCCGGCGAGCTGCTCTCGCCGCAGTCCCTCGATCGACTGCTCTCCTCGGGAAGCGAGGCCGCGATGTGGAAGAAGTGAGCTGGACCGAGTTCTTCGAACACTTCCACTACGCGATCGCCGCGGCGCTGATCGCAGGGTTGATCTGTCCGCTCATCGGTGCCTTCTTGCTCGTGCGCCGCACGGGCTTCTACGGCATCGCCTTGCCGCAGTTCGCCGCCGCCGGAGTCGCTTGCGGCTTCGTGGTGATGCCCTGGCTCGAAGCGCAGCTGCACGTCGACTTCGGCGCGGATGGTATGGCGTCGGGGGAACACGCTGCGCTCAACATTCACCTCGCCTGGGCGTCGCTGTTCACCATGGGCGGACTAACGCTGCTCACGCTCGCGCGTCGCGGCGGCACGGAAACGGCGCGCATCGCCGCCGCCTTCGCAATCGCCAGCGCCGCGACGGTGCTGTTCGCGCACGCTTCACCGGTCGGCGACATCTACGTGCACGAGCTGCTGCGCGGCGAGATCCTCGCAATCGGCCTGCACGAACTCGATACGCTCGCGGCCGTCTTGGGCTTCGTCGCACTTTCGATTGTCATTTGGCACCGCGACCTCGCGCTGGTCAGCTACGACCGGGACCAGGCGCGCGTGCTCGGATTACCCGTACGTCGCCACGAGCTGCTCTTGCAGTTCCTGACCGGAGCCACCGTCGCGACCGGCGTGATGACCGTCGGCCCAGTGGTGCTGTTCGGATTCCTGGTGATCCCACCGCTCGCCGCGCGCGCCATTGCCAAGTCGATGGTCGGTTACCTCTGCTGGAGCGCCGCGCTCGGGCTCGGTTCAGCAGTCTTGGGACTCGTGCTTTCGAAGGAACTCGACTGGCCGCTCGGCCCCGCCGTCGTCGTGTCATCGACGGGCTTGTGGTTCGCGAGCCGCGTGTTCGGATCGATGCGCAGAGGCTGACCCGCGGTCAAGCTTCCGTCCACGCGGTGATCTCCGCGCAAACTTCTTCGGGCGACTTGTCGCTAGTGACGACGCTGTTCTCGCAGCGCGCGTAGAGCGGTGTGCGCGCCTCGAGCAAGTCGCGCAGTTCTTCCATCGCGCGCGGTCGGTCGCGCATCGGACGGCGGTCACCGGAAGTGAACACGCGCTGGAAGTGCTCTTCGGGTTCGGCGCGCAACCAGAGCGTGCGACAGGTTCGACGCAAGCGATCGAAGGTGCGCGGAACATCGACGATCGAGCCGCCGACCGCGAGCACGACGCGGTCGCCTTCCGAGAGCACCTCTTCGAGGATCTCGGCTTCGAGGCGGTGGAAGTGATCGGCGCCGTGCAGCTCGAAGAGTTCCGCGAGCGACATGCCGGCGGCTTCTTCGACGCGCGCGTCGAGTTCGACGAAGGGCACTTCGAGACGGTCCGCGAGCAAGCGGCCCACGGTCGATTTCCCCGCACCGCGCAAACCGATCAGCGCGAGGCGTTCCCCGCGGTAAGTGCGCAACGGCAGATCGACGAGGCCCGCGAGGGTCCAGCCGAGAGCGTCGGCGAGGGCGGCGAGCTTGGCGAGGCTGGGGTTCGCGCGGCCCGCTTCGGCCTCCGTTACGTAGCGACGCGAGACCTCGGCCCGCTCCGCGAGTTCGGAGAGGGTCATTCCGGCCCGTTCCCGGGCCGTGCGGAGGCGCTGGGCGAAGGCGTGAAGAAGAGGCTTGGCATCCATGACGTGAGCGCTATACTGCCATGCGACAAAGGGAGTGGGCAATATAATTCTCACACCCCTCTTCGCTGCCGATGCGTTTCGCCGCGCGCCGGATCCATCCCTTCCAGCCAACCGACCAAGGACGACTGTGACTGCCACCGCCGCCCAGACCGAACGCATCTCGTTCCGCACCTGCCCCGCTGACTACCGCCACTGGTCCTTCGAGATCGAAGGCGACATCGCCACCTTGAAGATGTCGGTGCAAGGCGGTGAAGGACTCGGCGAAGGCTACGAGCTGAAGCTGAACTCGTACGACCTCGGCGTCGACATCGAGCTCGCCGACGCGCTGCAACGCATTCGGTTCGAACAACCACAAGTGCGCACCGTCGTCGTCACCGGCGGCATCGATCGCGTGTTCTGCGCGGGTGCAAACATCATGATGCTGCGCTCGTCGAAGCACGGCTTCAAAGTCAACTTCTGCAAGTACACCAACGAGACGCGCCTCGGCATCGAGGACATGAGCGAGAACTCGAACAAGAGCACGCTGGCAGCGCTCAACGGAACGGCTTCGGGCGGCGGATACGAGCTGGCGATCGCCTGCGACAAGATCCTCTTGATCGACGACCGCAACAGCGCCGTGTCGTACCCCGAAGTGCCGCTGCTCGGCGTGTTGCCCGGAACGGGTGGACTGACCCGCATCACCGACAAGCGCAAGCTGCGCCGCGACCGCTGCGATGTGTTCAGCACCGTCGCCGAGGGCATCAAGGGCAAGCGCGCCGTCGAGTGGAACCTCGTCGACGCGATCGCGCCGCTCTCCAAGTGGGACGACGCCGTCAAGTCCACCGCTCGCGAGATGGCCGACGCGCTGCCGGCACGCGATGCCAAGGGCGTGCAACTCCCCCACCTCGAGTGCGCCGAAGTCGAGAACCGCATCGACTACAACTACGTCTCGCTCGAGTTCGACGCCGGCGCCAAGAACGTGCAACTGACGATCACCGCGCCGGACTCCTGCCCGACCTCGGCGGACGACGCGCACTCCGAAGGCGCGAACTGGTGGATCTTCCAGGCCTTCCGCGAGCTCGACGAAGCGCTTTGCGACCTGCGCTTCAACCGGCCGGATATCGGCTTGATCCTGCTGCGCGCCACGGGATCCGCCGCAACGGTCTTCGCGACCGATCACCTGCTGACCACCGCCGATCACTGGTTCGTGAACGAAGTGAAGCACTTCGTCAAGCGCACCATGAAGCGCTTCGACCTGATGGCGAAGAGCCTCTACGCGATCATGGACGAAGGCACGAACTTCGTCGGCAGCTTCCTCGAGCTGGCGATGGCCTGTGACCGCACGTACTTGCTGAACGATCCGGATACGCAAGTTCAGCTCGGCGTCACGAACGCGAACAACGGCGTGTTCCCGATGTCGAACGGCATCAGTCGCCTCGCGACGCGCTTCCTCGCGAACCCGGAGATGGTCGAAGCGATCGTCGCCAAGGCCGCGACGGATGACTCGGGTCTGTTCGACGCGGAAGAGGCCGACGAGCTCGGTCTCGCGACCTTCGCGCCCGACGAGATCGACTGGGAAGACGAAGTGCGCCTCGCCATCGAGGAACGCGCGTCCTTCTCGCCCGACGCCCTGACCGGCATGGAAGCGAACCTGCGCTTCGCCGGACCCGAGACGATGGAGACCAAGATCTTCGGTCGCCTCTCCGCTTGGCAGAACTGGATCTTCCAGCGCCCCAACGCGGTCGGACCCCGCGGTGCGCTGAACTGCTTCGGCTCGCCGCAAGCGCCCGAGTTCGACTACTCGCGAACTTGATCGCTCGCCTCGCACACACACCCGACGGACTCACCACTCACCGGACCAAGACCAGACAGCCATGACCTCGATCGACTACAGCTCGAAGATCCCGAACAACGTCGACCTCTCTTCCGACAAGCGCCTGCAGCGCGCGTTGGAGAGCTGGCAACCCGACTACCTCGACTGGTGGAACTCCGTCGGTCCGACCGACTTCAACGCCAACGACATCTACCTGCGCACAGCGGTCTCCGTCGAGCGCGACGGTTGGGCGCACTTCGACTACGTCAAGATGCCCGACTACCGCTGGGGCATCTTCCTCACCCCGCACGAAGGCGAGCGCAAGATCGGCTTCGGCGACCACTACGGCGAGGACGCTTGGCAGTCGGTTCCCGGTGAGTACCGCAACTCGCTGCGTCGTCTGATCGTGACGCAAGCCGACACGGAACCCGCTTCGGTCGAACAACAGCGTCTCTTGGGCCACACCGCCCCGTCGCTCTACGACCTCCGCAACCTGTTTCAGGTCAACGTCGAAGAAGGCCGCCACCTGTGGGCGATGGTCTATCTACTGCAGTCGTACTTCGGCCGCGACGGTCGTGAAGAAGCCGACGAGTTGCTCGAGCGTCGCTCCGGCAACCCGGACCACCCGCGCATCCTGGGCACCTTCAACGAGCCCTGCGAGGAGTGGCTGTCGTTCTTCTGCTTCACGATGTTCACGGACCGCGACGGCAAGTTCCAGCTGCTCGCGCTCGCCGAGTCAGGCTTCGATCCGCTGGCGCGCACCTGCCGTTTCATGCTGACCGAAGAAGCGCACCACCTGTTCGTCGGCCAGACCGGCGTCGGTCGCGTCATTCAGCGCACCTGCGAAGTGATGAACGAGAACCCGGGCAAGGACGTGCGCGAGTACGGCGCGATCCCGTTCGAGATCATCCAGAAGTACATCAACTTCTGGGCCTCGTCCTCGACCGACCTGTACGGCGCGGAAGTGTCGTCGAACTCCGCCAACTTCTTCCGCTCCGGCCTCAAGGGTCGCGCTTACGAAGAGAAGAAGTACACGGACCACAAGGCGCTCGAAGGCGCGTACGAGATCAACCGCTTCACCGACGGCAAGCTCTCCAAGGAAGAGGTCCCGCTGCGCAACGCGATGAACGAGATCCTGCGCGACGAGTACATCGCTGACAACCAGAAGGGCATCGAGTACTGGAACAAGATCTGCGAGCGCGCCGGTATCGACTACCGCTTCAAACTTCCCCACCGCCGCTTCAACCGCAAGATCGGTGACTACGCGACGGGTTGGTTCGACCTCGAAGGCAATTCGATCGACGAGACGACCTGGACGACACGTGCGAGCGAGTGGCTGCCGACCCGCGAAGAACGCGAGTACGTCAAGTCGCTGATGAAGCGCTGCGTGAAGCCCGGCGAGTTCGCCGCGTGGATCGCGCCCCCGTCCAAGGGCATCAACGGCCAGCCCGTCGAGTTCGAGTACGTGAAGCTCTAGTCGACGGCACTGCCTCCCCGCTGCCCCACGCGAGCCGTGAGGTACCGAGCCGGGGCCAGTTCCGCACAGCTCATGCAGCGAGGGCGCCCCTGAGGGCGCCCTCGCTGCATGAGCTGTGCGGAACTGGCCCCGGCTCGGTACCTCACGGCTCGCCAACATCGGAATAGCGTGCCTGGAACGGTTTTCCGGGACTCGCACGGGACTGGGGTTGAGAGCAGATTCACCGCGACCGAACGCGATTCTCCTTGGAACTTCCAAATCCGCTCCATCGGCGCCCTGGGCGAGGCCGACAAATCGGGTGCGACCGCGGTCCCGCACAGGGCGGGCTCGGAAGCGGAAGAGACATCGAGTTGCAGACCCCCTTCGTTCTCGCATCGCGGACCACCCGCGCCGTACGCCGGCTCCGTGCCGGAATGTGCCTCACGCTCGCCCTCTGCTGCGCGGCTTGCGCTCCGGTCGAGGAGGGTGCGGACAGGGAGTTCTCCTTCGGCTCCGAGGAGAGCGTGAGTTACACGGAGTACGCGCCCGGTGCCGTCATCGGTCAGCTGGAAATCGTCGCACCCGCGAGCAGCCCGTTCGTCCTGCGCGCGACCTTGCCGCTACAGCCGGGTCAGTACGTCGCGCCCGGTCCGACCTCGCCCTTCGTGATCGTCGACCCGTCGAACAACCAGTCGCCGGCGCAAGTCGAGGTCGTCAGCCGCTTCCCGAACGCCGCTGACGGCGCGGACGTCGTCGAGCTGTTGGCGCGCGTCGAGCGCCCCGCCGGCGTTTCTGCCGGCACGCGCATCCAGTACGACGTGCAACTCGTGCAGCATCCCGTGGGCAACGACCTCGTGCCGCTGACGACCGTCGCTAACTTGATGAACACACCCGGCGCCTTCGGTCTGCGCACCAAGGATGTCTTCGGTCACCAGTACAGCGCGAACCTCGGTGCAGCCCTCGGAACGACGCGTCAGAGGGTACTCAAGAACGGTCCGACCGTGCGTCAAGTGCGCACCTACGAGACGCTGATGCCCGACTCGCCGATCGGCGGCAACGGCGGGACCTTGCCGCACATGATGGGTGTGCACGCCTACTTCACCACTTGGGCCGGCGAAGAGTTCGTCAGCCTCGACCTACGCGTGAACAACGGCGCCAGCGGGAACGATCAGCTGCGAGACATGGACGATCCGCTCGGCGACCTGCACTTCGAGCAGCTCGAGATGGTCTTGCCGCAAGGCTGGACCGTCCTGACCGCGTACGACAACCCGTACCTCGGCGAGGCCTACACCGAAGGCATCAAGCGCGTCTGGCCGATCGTGGACGAGATCCCCGGAGGCGACATGCACTACATGCCGTCGCAGTCGCAGTTCCACCGCCGCATGATGCTGTGCGCGCCGGGCTCGGAATCGCGAGCTCGTGAGTACCTCGACGAGCGCAACCTCGCCTTCTGCCAGCCGGGCGAGAACGCGAGCGGCGAGCCGTTCCTCTCCTGGTGGAATCCGGCGAGCGCACGCTACTACTCGCAGAATCTACCGCTACCGATGGTCGACCGCATCGGAGCCGTCAGCTTGCGCGGCGACCTCTCCGGCAAGTTCAACAGCATGAAGACCGCGGTCGCCAACGGCGACAGCGGACCGTGGCCCGTCGAGGTGCCGACGCATGGCTGGGCGCACCCGATGGGCGGACAATTCGGCGGTTCTCACGGGGGTCAAGAGATCCACCTCACCGAGGGCGTACGCACGGCCTTTGCCGCTTCGAACGAGGGGTATCGCCAACTGCAACTGCGCCATCGCATGATGACGGATCGGCACCCGACCGCGCTCTACAACGCGGACGGCGAGCCGACGAGTACCGAAGACTGGATCGTCGACGGACTGAACGGCCCCTATCTGCCCGCTTGGGTGTGGCTACGCCCCGTGCTCTTCCTGGGCGACCCCTTCGGCTACAACTCGACACCCGACCAGCAGCGTCAAGCCGTTATCGCGCAAGGCCGCAAGCCGAGCTACCAGGACTCGCTCGCCGGCTTCCAGATGATCGACACCGAGCACTTGGTGCGCTACACGCGCAACCCGAAGGCGCTCGTTTGGCTCGGAAATGATTCAATCGCCCGCGACGACCTGACACTGCAAGGCGAACTCTCGCGCATGTCCTATTCGCCGCTCAAGCAGAGCGACAACGGCATGATGATCGTGACCGGCATGGCCACCGATCGCGAGTTCGTGCAGAGCAAGCCCGGCGACGGCTTCAACATCAACCGCGGCGAGGGTTGGATGATCGACGCGATCGTCTCGACCTACGCCATCACGAATCCGGCGCGTCGCGCAACGCTGCGCCCCTGGTTCAATGACTTACTCGACACGGTCGAGATGGGCCAGTCCGTGTGCACCGGCGCGATCGGCGCGCTACCGAACGGCCTCTACTTCAACGGTCAGTACCGCACCCGCCAGTCGATTTCCGAGGCGATCGTCGACACCGCACTGTGGAGCGTGCGCAGCACCGTCTTCGAGCAGAGCGACCCGGGTCGCAGCGAACGCCTGCGCCAAGTGCTGGTGCGCAGCGCCTACGCCTTGATCTCCGACATCTTCTGGGACCACAGCGTCAACATGCCGTGGTTCTATGTCGCAATGGGCCCTTTCGACCAACAGCAACCGTCATTCTGCGGCTACGTGCCGGCGAACGGCTACGAGAACCACGACGACTACCAGGTCTGGGGCAGCCTCGCCTACGGTTACCTGTTGACCGGCGACTCGTTGTTCATGACACGCGCGCACCAGTTGGCCGGCGGCAACATCCAGACACTGCAGGAGCGCACGGTCGGTTACCTTGAGAACGGCTCGCCGACGATCGCGCTCGATCAGTTGCTGGACGACTAAGAGCACGCCCCAGCAGTCCGCCGGAAGAAGTGCTTCGGATGACAGGGCGGTAGCATCCGCTCCAGGTCGATGCGTGAGAATGCAGCTGAATCAGTGGATTCAGCGATGCCCTAGCCCGGATGATTCACAAGTAGCGGTGTCGCGGGGCGCGTTCCGTGCCGATGGAATAGTAAGTAGCACCAAACCATCGACAACAAAAACGCGACACCCGCGTGCGCAACTCTACCGCTCCCGCCGCCCTGTTCGAAGGGATCTTCGAGAAGACCGTCGTGCTGAAGTTCGACGCGGAGAGGCGGACGTCGAACGCAGGCATCACGCTGCTGAGCGTGCTGGACAGGAGGCTCGGATCGACCGAGCGCTTGGCTGACTGCCTGGTCGATCGCCGGAGTGCTGCGCGGATCAAGCACACGCAAGCCGCTCTGTTCCGGCAGCGCGTCTTCTCCACGGCGCTGGGCTGCCCCGACGCACGGCCAGCAAGCCTTCAGTTTCTTCAACGGCCACTACGACACGTGGTGTTCCTTGCCCCTGATGGGCCTCCTCATGCTCGACGGACACGCCGAGCAACATCTGTTTCTCGCGAGGCTGCGACCGGGCACGGTGAAGGAGGTACGGAACACGCTGGGCATGCTGCGTCGAGTCGTGGAGAAGCTGCGCATGCGCTTCAAGGTCGATGCCGACGAGTCATCCGTGGAAGGACCTGTGGCGGCTCGCGGCCGAGCGAGTCACCGCTTTCGCCTGACGCGCAGTCCGAGAGGCCGCTGACGAGCGGAAAGACGACCAAGGCAGCGCCCGAGGTGTGCCATCACTGCGAAAAGCGCGCCGCTGCGAGGGAGAATCCAGGGCGAGCGAGGTGTCAAGAGCGGCGAGATGGCGAGATCAACGGCATTCGCTGCCTCCCGCAGGTCCTCGAACACGATTCGGGCGCCGGGTTGTGCGCTCATGAATCGTCCGTCTAGCCCGGATTATTCACAAGTAGCGGTGGCGCGGGGCGCGTTCCGTGCCGATGGAATCGTAAGTAGCACCAAACCATCGACAACAAAAACGCGACACCCGCATGCGCAACTCTACCGCTCCCGCCG
>Ga0316209_1001743_pt1 | contig 20626 bp, 10 predicted proteins | sample 6monopyrite_MG_FD_204945 | JGI IMG/M metagenome (GOLD analysis project Ga0316209, IMG submission 204945) | Microbial mat bacterial communities from mineral coupon in-situ incubated in ocean water Damariscotta River, Maine, United States -... | ecosystem: Environmental > Aquatic > Marine >...
GGTGTCGCTCGCGTGCTGGGTGACCCGGTGCATGATCGCAGTAACTCTGCCGAGAAGGGGGGCCTGACCATGGGGGTGCTCGAGGTGTGCCAGCGGTGTGGCATCGAGCCGCCAACGTTCGAGGAGCGGGGTGGGTCGGTGTATGTGACGTTCCGGGCGCAGATCCTGACGGATGCGGAGTTGGGACAGCGAGTGCCCCCGCAAGTCACCCCGCAAGTTGCTGAGATCCTGAAGGCTGCTGTGTCCCCATGCACGCGCGCTGAGCTGCAGCAGGCAGCTGGGCTCAAAGACCGGGAGCATTTTCGCAAGGCGTACCTTGAGCCCCTGTTGGAAGCGGTGTGGCTGGAGATGACCATCCCGGAGAAGCCGCGGAGCTCGCGCCAGCGGTACCAAACCACCCCCGCTGGGCGGCGGGCCCTGGAGGGCCGATGAACACAGATTCAAGGCAACAGTCGTTCACGGCCTTCTTCAAGACCGTGACAGGTGGGTTCACCCCGTATGACTGGCAGATCGAAGTTGCCCTCAACGGCCTCCCAGACGTGCTTCCGGTACCGACGGGACTGGGCAAGACAGAGGTTGCGCTTGCGTGGGCGTGGCGTCGCCTCCTCGACAACAAGCCTGAACCTCTGCACCTTGTGGTCTGCCTGCCGATGCGCAGCCTCGTGACGCAGACGGTGCTACGCCTTCAAGGCTACTTCGATGAATTGAGCAGCGCTGGGATGGGTGATATCGCCGTCTACCAACTCATGGGCGGTGCAGTCGACAGCGAATGGGCCAGTCAGCCCGACAAGCCCTGGGTCCTCGTCGGCACCCAGGACCAACTCCTCTCCCGCGCGCTCAACCGCGGGTACGCGATGAGTCGCTTCAAGTGGCCGATCCACTTCGGCCTGCTCAACAACGACTGCCGGTGGCTGATCGACGAGGTTCAGCTCATGGGGCCGGGGTTGTGGACCACCTCGCAGCTCGACTGGATGCGCAGGGAACGCTTCCGCTCCTTGAAGCCCTGCCTGACGACGTGGATGAGCGCCACCGTTGGCACGTCGTTCCTGAGCACCGCCGATCGGAGGCGTGATGGCCTCGGCGAGTCGCCGAAGGAGCAGGTTGCGTTCGAGAGTCGTCTTGCGGCCGCCCTCAAGAATGATGTGGGCCTCCAGTGGTGGCAAGACGCGAGGCGCCCGGTCGAGTGGTGGCAGCCAGCCTCGGCGGGGAAGCGCAAGAAGCCCGGTGGAGTGAAGGCGTCGATGGTGACACCCGAGGCTATCGCCAAGGCGGTCGTGGAGAAGCACTGTGCGGGTGGACTCTCGCTCGTCATCTGCAACACCGTCAACACGGCGCGGGAGGTGTTTCGCGCGTTGTCGTCGGTGGACCACAGGGTTCTGCTGACCTCGCGTTTTCGCCGAGCGGATCGCGAGCGACACGAGCAGAGGCTCCTCACGTTTGAAGCCAACCGGAAGGCGGGGACGCTGCCGCAGGGCGATCCGGGACTCATCTGCGTGAGCACCCAGGTGGTCGAGGCAGGCGTCGACATCTCCGCGCACCGGTTGTGGACGGAGCTGGCGCCGTGGCCCTCTATGCTCCAGCGCCTCGGCCGGCTGAACCGTAAGGGGGATAATCAGGACGCGCGTGCCTACGTGTGGGAGACACCCAAGAAGGGTGGCAGGACCAAGGTCGTGCGCATCGGGCCCTACGAGCGCGAGGACATCGCACGGGCGAAGAAGCTCGTGGAAGCCTTCTCGCCGCTTTCACAGGAACACCCATTCTCCGAAGCGATCAGTATGCTGGCCAGCAAGAAACAGAAGGAGGTCTCCGCCGCGCTGCAGCCAAGTCCGAGCCCGCTCCCGCGGGCGCTCGACGTCCATGGGCTCTTCTCCACGGAGCGCGATGTCCATGGTGGCTTCACCGACGTCAGTGCGTTCGTCCGCGGGACAGACCCCGACCTCGATGTGACCGTGTTCTGGCGCGAGTGGTCAGGCAAGCACCCTCCTGCAGGCGACGATCTCGACGGCCCGTTGCTGGAGCCTGCTCGGGAGGGCTGCCCCGTCTCGTTCTTCCGGCTTCAGAACATGCTGGAGGAGAGCAAGGGCGCGGCGTGGATCTGGAATGAAGAGGACGATCAGTGGGATCGCGTGAAGCACTGGGAAGTGCGACCGGGCATGCTCGTCATGCTGAAGCGAGACGTGGGCGGGTATGACTCGACCGAAGGCTGGACGGGCGACGAGTCGAAAGTCCTCACCGAGGCGCCGCGCGCCGGGCGAGGCGCGACCTTGCGAGACGACGCGTGGACCGAGGTCGGGTACTGGTCGAAGCTCTCAGACCACTTGCGCGATGCCCGCTCCGAAGCCGACGGGCTCTGTGACGTGCTCGACCTCCCCGCCGACCTTCGCAGGGCGGTGGTCGAAGCGGCTGCCTTTCACGATCTCGGGAAGGCGCATCCACAGTGGCAGCGAGCGTTGCCCGACCGATCGGCCATCCCCGATGCACTGCTCGCCAAGACCCCACGCGTGGCCGCCGTCGACATGGTGGACGATGGCGAGGAGGTCATGGCCGAAGTCGCGAAGCTGCGCCCCGCAGCCCTGAGGCTCACCAACCAGTCGCGACGCCGGGGCCGCGAGCAAGTGACCCGGCTCCGCTGGGCCATCGATGACAAGCTGAACCAGGACGAACTGGCGAGGCTGCGCGAACTCCCAGGGGTGCGCTGGGCGGGCCACGCCGGGTTCAGGCCCGGCCTACGCCACGAGGTTGCGTCGGCACTCGCCATGTGGGTGAGGTATCGTCACAGCGGCGACAAGCCATTCCCTGCGCTCGCGGTTTACCTGGCCGCCACGCACCACGGAAAGGCGCGCACCGTGTTGCGCTCGATAACCGCCGAGGGTGACGACGCCTTTGGCGTGGCAAGCGAACCGGCATATTTGTCTCTGGACGGAGAAGACTGGTCGCTCGATCTGTCGATCGCGAAGGACGGGGCTGGCGGGACGTGGGACGGCGACGCATTCGTGCTGACCGGTCACGGCTGGACGGGACTGGTCGCCGACCTGCTGGGTCCGTGGCGCGCGAAGAACTCGGGTAGCGCTGGCGTCGTGCCTGCCTCCGAGCCGCGCAACCTGGGGCCGTTCGCGCTGGCGTACCTTGAGGCCCTCGTCCGCATCGCCGACTGGCGCGCGAGCGACCAGCCGAGTGCGAGGCTGAAGCCGAGCGAGGTGCCGCGTGGCTGACAAGACTTGCCCGAAGTGCGACCGCAGCGGCCCCATCCACGTGATGTTCGGCATGAGGAATATGCGGCGCACGCTCAAAGACGGCCGGTCGGTGGTCGAGAGCAGGCCGCAGTCCTACTGTCGCGACTGCCGCGCCGGGCGCAGCGAACAGCTCACGATGTTTGCGACCGAGGAGAATGCTGTGCATCAGGATTCCGCGGTGGGGCGAAGGGTCCCAGCGACGACTGTGCCCTTGGAACTCGCGTCAGCGTCTTCGGTCGCTCCACCCACTTCTTCCACTGGCACAACGACCTTCCATTCTTCACGCCTGCCCGCGATCCCGATCCCCGGATTGTCGCCCGACAGCCTCGGCAACTACCTCGCATCCCTCGGACTGTTGCGTGTGCTTTGCCGGAGGTGGCCGGCCACGCGCGTCGCCTGGCGCGATGACGTGCTCCAGGTGGTCGGTGGGCCCACGACTCTGGATAAACTGCTCGACGAGATGATGAACGTAGCGAACGCTCCCACAAAGTGGACCGCCTACGACAAGGCGTGGTCCAGCAAGCAAAAGGAAGCCACGAAGGCTAAGTCAGGAGTGCCACTCGCGCGTTGGCAGGCGGAAGCCGATGAGGACATCCTGGAGATGTTTGTGGCCCACGCCGTGCCCCACGCCCGCGTCAGCTTCAACCCCATCCTCGGTAGTGGCGGCAATGCGGGGAGGCGAGATTTCGCGAAGGGGTGGAAGACCGCAGTGGATGCGCTGGCCAAACCACCGAAGAAGGGTGCGGACCTCAGGCGCAGCTCGCTCTCAGCGTGGCTGATGGGGCTGCCCGTTGACTGGGTGTTAGACAAACTCGCGGCGGGCTCATGGTTCGCGGACGCAACAAAGCTCTACAACAGTGGTCAACAACCGGCCAGAAACAGCCAAGCTACCCCATGGGCGATGGCGCTCGCCTGTGAGGGGCTGGCGTTCTTTGCGGGTGGAGCGTCCCGAAGGCTCGGCGCGCGCACCCGGCCCGTCGGCGCCTTCCCCTTCGTGACGGGACCTATCGCCGCTACTGCCGAGAACGAGGCCGACCGCCTCCGCGCGGAGATCTGGGCGCCATTCTGGGGCCGCCCGATGACGCTGCCCGAGGTAAGCGCGCTCTTCCTGCGCGGCCGCGCCGAGCTGGCCGGCCGAGGTGCACTGACGCCAGCCGCGTTCGCGACCGCCATCCACAAGCGCGGAGTGGATGCAGGTATCGACGAGTTCCGCCGCTTCACGCTCGGTAGAACGACGAGCAGCAACACGTTCGAGCCTCGGCTAATGGGCCGATTCTCGCGTGCCGCGAATGCCGCCACGTCGCTTGTACTGGAGCGCGTCACCGCGTTGATCGAGCAACGTGGCTTTCCTCGCGACGGCAAGCGGTTCGCGGGGCTACGCGGCCCCATCGAGTTCGCGCTCCTCGAGCTCGCCGCCGCGCCCGACCGCACCGAGGCCGGCCTCGCCCTCCTCGACTCGATCGTCTCTGCGCTGGATCGCATCGATCGTAACCGCAGCTTCCGCGAGAAACGAGTCCAATGGGAACCCCTGCCCATCGAGTGGCTCCTCTCGTTGTTCGCTGATCAGGAACCTGCCGTCGAAGCCCGCCTCGCGTTGGCGCTGGTGTCGGGCTTCTCCGAGGCATTGCCCTTCACCGCCTTCCGCTTCGGTGTGTCCTGGACGAGGGACGGCAAGGTCGGTGGGCGCACGCGCCCACACCGCTTCACGCACTCGAAGGTAGCGCCGGCTCGTTGGATCTGGCGACCGGGCGAGGTGTCACGCGTCCTCGGTGCCGTGCTCTCCCGTAGGCAGCTGGAGGAGCCGAAGCTGGACGTTCCCGGCAAGCCATGGCGTGGTCGCGCGCCGCTCCCAGCGTCGGTGGCCCACATGCGCCGCTGGCTCACCGGCCACCTCGACGAGCCCCTCCTCGCGGCGTGGCTCTCCCGCCTCGCGCTCCTCGACTGGACGCGCATCCCAGAAGAGGTCCGCTCGCTGGCCGCCCCAGCGACTGCGTCCCGGAGCGCCAACGGCGAGATCGCGCTGATCGCGCTTGCCCAACCTCTCGTCGACCGACGCCGCCTCGTGGTCGAAGCCCTCTCGACCGACGACCTCCTCGCCGAGGAGCGCGGCGCCCGCACGCCCGAGGCGGCTCGCTCACTCGTCGCGCTCTTGCGCTCCGGCGACCTCGACGCTGCCGTGCGTCTCGCCGCGAGCCGCTACGCCATGGCGGGCGCCTGCCTTGCCACCTTCGACGCGAGCTGGCGGACCCACGACCCGGACCGCCTCATCGCGGCCCTCCTCTTCCCCCTCTCGGGCCGCGAGCGCGCGACCCTGTTTGAACACTGGCTGCGCCCGCGACGCCGGCAACAAGGAGACGCCCATGTCCAAGACCCTCACCCCCGCTGATGTCCTGAAGGGACCCTCCCCGCTGATCCTGACCGCCACGCTTGAACCCGTCGCCGGGGATCGCTTCCAGCCAGCGGGCTTTCCCGAGATCGGCCATGTCATCTACAAAGCGCCGCGCAAGAACGGCACGGTCGAGCACATCTGCATCGTGGACAGCGCGGCGAGCATGGCCAACCACCTGGAGTCGGTGTGCCAGCGTGGCGCCCATGATCTCGATCTTGTCGAGGAACTTGATGGACTGCCGTACATCCGCTGCGTCACGAACGCTACAGAGGGGCCGAAGCCGAACACGGACTGCGAGGTCGTCGTCACGAGCCTCACAGAAGGCCATCGCATCGCCTCCACCTACTTCCTCGATGGGATCCACTTGAAGGGGGACAGCAACACGAACGACAAGTTCAACAAGTACCTCATCACGAAGTTCGGGATCGTCCTTCCCAGCGGCAGCAAGGCCCACCCTCCCGCGGGGCAATGGTGGAGTGTCTTCAAGACCCTCTTTGAGCTGGATCCAAACGCCCTCGTTCACGGCGTGCTCTTCCCGAAGTGGCAGATCAAGATCCCGCGCGCGCTCACTGCGCATCTGGAGGCCTTCGGCGCGGGCCGCGTGGATCGATCCGGCGTGAAGTTCGACCGGCTCGGCAAGACCACCTCCGGCCAGCCGATCTTCGCGGTCGACGACACCACTGCAGAGTCGATCCGAGCGACCTTCGTGCTGGACCTGAGCCTGATCCGCTCCTTTGGTCGCAAGAAGAATGACACCCAACTCGGCATCTCGGACAAGCAGCAGGAGCTGCTGGTGGCGCTCGCGCTCTGGAAGGTCCAACAGCTCCTCGACCGGCCGTTCCGCTACCGCTCAGGCTGTCACCTGCGCCGCACCGCGCTCCAGAGCGAAGGTGAGGATGTCGAGATCGATGTGAGGATCCAGGACGCGATCAAGGCCGCTGACTTCGCCGATCAGCCCATTACCGACGTCTTCTGGCCGCGGGAGGAGCTGTACCGTGAGGGCGGCGCCAGCGCAGACGAGGACGACGAGTGATGCGTGTCGTCCTCCGCCAGGAGTTTCCGCTCGGTCGCTTCCACGCGACGCCATGGCGGGCGAACCCGTACGACGATCCGCACGGGGAGTGGCCGCCGAGCCCGTGGCGCCTGGTCCGCGCGGTGACGGCCCGCTGGTACCAGTGGGCCCGCGAGGTCGGCAAGGATCCAGCGCGAGCCGAACACATCGCCGAGCTTGAGCGCCTCCAAGCCGCGCTCTGTGGGAGCACCTATTCCTTTCATCTTCCACCGTCGGCCCGGAAGGGGGCCCCGCTGAGGCAGTACCATCCGACCGCGTTCGGCTGGAACCCAGCTGCGAAGAAGAAGCCCGGTATGCGCAGCTACGGCACCAGCCTCGTCCAGGACAACTACTGGTGTGTCTCGCCGGATGAGCCCGTCTGGTGGTTCATCAAAGGCGACGCTTGGACTCAAGACGACCTGGTTCTGACGCTTGGCGAATGTGTTGAACGCCTGACTTGGTTTGGCCGCGCCGAGACGCTCACCCGGGTGCGCGTAACACGCCCAGATGACAGGGTTCCCGAGCCGAACTGCCCGCTTCGCGACGCTCGGACCGCTGGCGCCATCCCCGTGTTGGTGCCGCTTCAGAGCGCGACGCGGGAGGACGTGGAGCGCACGACCGACCACCCCAAGGCCAAACAACGCAGCGTCCCACCGGGGGCGGTCTGGCACTACGCCCATCGGCCCCATCCGCCGCCTATGCGCGAGCGGCGTAGAGCGCCTGCCCACTTGAAGGACGTCCACCTCGTCCAGCTCGCGATCGGGTGGAATGTTGCTCCCGAGCCTCGCGCCATCGCCCGCCTCACGTCCCGCTTTCGGGGCACGGTGTTGCGCGAGCTACTGCGAATAAAGACTGACGATCCCAAAGCGACGTGGGGCCGCGCCTCCCCTGCGGTACGTGACGCCATTGCCGACATGGTAGGCAAGGACTCCGAGGGCACGCCGCTCCGGGGGCACCGTCATTCCGAGTTCTTCGCCTGGGGCGAAGACGAAGCACCGACTCGTCTGTTGGTCTGGCGAGGCGCTCGCGCGTTCGATCCAGACGAGCAGGAGGCGATCTTCCGGGCCGCCTCACGTGACGTGTCGTGGGCTGCACCCGGTAACGATGCCGATCAGTGGAAGGTGCGGCTAATCCCACTGGACCGCTCCGTGCCGCCTCCTCCCGGTTTCGACGAGCGGGCCTCTCTTGTCTGGGAATCGGTCACGCCCTACGTCCCGCCGAGGCATCACCTTCGACGTGGCAAGGTGCGCGAGCGCGACACGCTGGACAAGCAGATCCGGCGCGAACTCAAACAACGAGGGCTCCCCGAAGACATCGCCTTCGAGCCTATCGGACCTCCGCGCTGGGTCTCCGTTCATGTGCCTCGACGAGAAGCGAGCCGGCGCGCGTTCATCGGCGACCGAATGGGCCAGCGAGTGCGACTGACCTTCTCCGAGCCAATCTCCGGGCCCCTACGCCTCGGGCACTCCAGTAGCTTCGGCCTGGGCCTATTCCGCCCCACTATGGACGAAATTGCCAAGTGAGATGCTCGAAGCTGCCCCTCGTCTGGCCGCTCCGCGCGGCGGCATCGATCGAGAGCGCCTTGGCCCGGCTTCACATGCGAGACTGGCGGGATTGACAAATTGACGGGACACACCAGGGACACACCCACCTCCCTGAACACCCCGAATCGTCCCTCACGCTCCTCCCACATCCCTCACCAGAAATCCAGCCCCCAGGCCAATCTACCCCTCATCCCCGTCCTCCTCGCCATCCCCCGTGAGACTCCCGCCGCCTCCACTTTTCTGGCTGGACTTTTCTGGCTGGATTGCTGGATCCAGACGCGCGAGGACATCGTCGCTGCGGTCGTCGCGTACAAAAGTACGCGTCCTCCCTTGCTCCTAGCCCTCGCACGCCTGGGCCTCAGCGCTCCGCCAGAAAAAGGCGTGGTTGCTGGGGCTGTTGGGGGTGGGGCCGGGTGGGGTGCTGGGGCTCGGCAGCGGTGAATCGGCCCGCGGTGGACGTCACCGTCGATCACGACGAGATGCTGCGCACGCCTGACGCTGCGAACCGCCAACGCCGCATCTCAGCGGGTACCAGCACCGGTGTGGGCGAGATCTTCCACGAAGACTTCCAGCCCGTGCCCGCTGAGGCAAACGCGACCCGCTACCGCCTCTCGCGATACAGCCCGCGCGCGGTCGCCACCCAGGTACGCCCCTGGGAGTCCGCCGCCAGTCCGAAGAGCTCCTCGCCGTCGGGATAGCCCGAGACGGCGGCCGGGGCTGTGCGGTAGGTGGTGTCGATGATGGAGCCGATGGGCGCGATCTGCCCGCTCGACCAGCCCCAGAAGCCGTCGCCACCCTCGACAGGGGCGTAGAGCTCGCGGGGCCACGGTACGCCACCGCGCTCCTCCTGCACCGACGGATCGAGATCCGCCGCCCAGTAGAAGGCGCCGGGGGTGACCCCAGCCGCTGCCGAGGTGCCGAACTGGCCCGCCACCCCCTTGCCATCGAGACCGGCGGGGGCGACGTAGTCATAGCCGGCGGGGACGGGTTCGTAGGTCCAGGCGCCGTTGGTGGCCGAGCGATCGTAGGTGACGAGCACACCGGCGATGGCGTCGAGGTCCGAGACCGACATCTTGATCAGCGGGGGCTCCCAGATGCAGTCCACCACCTCCCCCCCGCTGAGGGCCGATGGAATGAAGTCCGGGAGGCGATTGTCATAGCCGGGGACGGCGGACTCATTGCCGGAGTCGAGGACGACCAGCCCCTCCGCATCGAGGATCGCCCAGGGGAATCCCAAGGCGTTCTCGGGCCCCAGGGTGTTGGTGCGTCCGGCTACGAACCAGCCGTCCTCACCACCGCAGATGGCGTTGCCAGGAGGCATGCTCGTCTGCGTACTCGGCCGCCACGTCGCTCCGGCGTCGGAGGACTGCAAGATCCGCGTCTGACGGGCCCCGGTGGGAGGGTTGTCGTCGAAGAGCGCGGCCAGGCCGATGTCTCCGACGAACTCGATGTCGTAGTAGTTGTGGCCTGGGCCATGGGGCAGCGCCACCAAGCGCCAGCCCAGCTCCGTGTCGGGCCGATGCACGAGGAAGCCGGACTCCACCGCGAGGACCCCGTCATCCAGGGGGACCCAGCTCGACAGGGTGGCCCCCGTCATTTCGCCATCGAGGGCGGACCAGGTGAGTCCATCGTCGCTGGATACCTCGACCTTGGCAGCGCCAGCGCCGGGCTCCAAGCGAACGACTCGGCCGCCTGGGGCCTGGGCGATCTGGGTGCGGGTGGGGGAGAGGTGCAGCGCGACCCAGCTCTCGCCGTCATCGGTCGAGCGCCATAGCGTGTCGCCGTCGGTGTCGCGGGTGTTCATGAACCAGGTGCCGGTCGAGATGTGTCGGACGGCAGGAGACCCACCATCGCTCGACCACAGCTCGGTCCACGCTACGCCGTCCTCGGTTCGATAGACGCGCCATGGGCCCTCAGTGGAGCTGATATCGCTGAGCCACAGCCCGCCGGACCCATCCGCTTCCATGCCCCACAAGAACACCTCCGCGGGGGGCGAGATGGCGGTCCACTCGGACTCTCCAGGCAGCAAGCGCCACAGCCGAGCCGGCCCGAGGGTCGCCTCGTCCAGGCGCTGGCCCACCTGCACCCAGAGCGCGTCGCCCGATCCGATGAGATCGACCTCGGTGGGGTCGCCCACGGCCCACGGCGCGGGGAGCACGGTCTGGGAACCATCCGCTTCGATCCGCACCACGTCGTAGCTGCCGGTGAGGCCATAGTCTTCGTTGCGCTTCATCGCGAACATCGAGCCATCGCCCAGCCACGCGGGCCGGAGCAGCCCAGGCACGTGCTCTGCCCAGCTCTGCCCGCCGTCCGCGCTGCGCCAGATGCCCCCATCCCAGTGCATATAGATGCCGTCCGGGCCCTGCCACAGCTTCGAGCCATAGGGGATTTCCTGGCCCACCGGCTCCAGATCGAGGGCGATGAGCTCGGGAGAGCCGGTGTCGGTGTCGGTGTCGCTGTCGTCGGGCGGTGGACAGGCCGTGAGCGGCGCCATCAGGGCAAGCAGGCGTAGGGGTCTCATTGCGATAGCTTATCCGAACGCGCCCCATCGCCCAGGGCTTCGCGGACCTCACCAGCGATCTCCCAGAGCGGGTCGCTCTCCCCGAGATCGATGCGCTCCATCGCAGCCTCGAAGCCCTGGAGCGATGCGGCCGCGGCGCCGAGCAGCCCGCGCTCCAGGTCCACACCGGCCTGGCGGAGCAGGCTCTCTGCGGCCTCCCGGGTCTGGCCGCAGCGCAGCAGATGGGCGGCCCGCCGGCCGGGTTGGCTGGAGGGGATGGCCGCAGCACAGGCCGCGTGGAGCTCCTCGGTATCGGAACGCAGCGCCCGCTGACTCGCGGTCACCCCGAAGCGCACGAGCCCCGAGCCATCCCGGAGGAGCAGCCCCTCGAGGACCAGGTGGTCCACTGCGGCCCCGCAGTCGACGATGAGGCCGAGGGCTTCGGCGGCGAGCTCGAGCTCGGAGGGGTGAAAGGGAGTGCCCAGGGTGGCAGCCAGGGTGACGAGCTGCTGCTCTGCTGCGCCTCGGCTGGCCTCTTGGAAGCGCTGCCTCCAGTCCCCGGCCCCGGCGCCATCGAGGGTGTGGCCTGCGGCGAGAACCAGCCCCGAAGGGCCCGGTATCAGGGACCCGTGGCGCAGCCAGCGGTCGACACAACCGAGCGCGAAGCCGATGCTCCCGGATGCCGCCTCCAGCAAGCGCGCCTGGAGGGGAGGGGAGAGGGTGAGGGTGTGGGCCAGCGCTTCGTCGATGGCGGAGTCGGCGAGGGGGCCGACCGGTATCTGGAAGGCGCCCTCGGGCAGCTCCAGTTTGTCGGGGTCGGTGCTGCGCACGGTGAGCAGGACGAGCACGGCGCCGCTGAGCTCTTTTATCAGCGCGAGGACCCAGGGGGACCGATGGGCGTCGTCGACCAGGAGGACGACGGGCCGGCTGCGAGCCCAGTGCTCGGTCACGACGGCCATGGCGTCCACCACCTGAGCCCCGGACGCCTCGTCGATCTGCTGCACCCGGGGATCGGTGGAGGGCACCTCCAGGGAGAGGGCGATGCGGCGTTGCCGCGCGTGCTGCTTCAGCCCATCCAGTCGCAACCAGCGCTTCAGCCCCTGTTCGAGCGGAGCGGTCGCGGAGAGCCGGAGGGGGCGGGCGCCCTGTTCGGCGGACCGCTCGAGCAGCCAGCGGGCACCGGCGCTCACTCCCACCCCCTCGGCACCATGGAGCACGACAACCCGGGTGCGGCGGGTGGCTACGACCTGGCTCAGGTGGGACCAGAGGGTGGCTTGAAGCTCCTGGCGACCGGTGAGCGGTGGGCGCGGGGGAGCGAGCTGGAGCCTGCTGAGAGGCCTGCGCTCGACCCGCTCCGCTACATCATATGAGGGCGATAGAGGCATCCAGGCCGCGGGAATGGCGGCCCCGGGGGTGCTGACGCCCTCGACCCCCTCCTCGATGATGGTGGTCCCCACCTGGTGGACCTGGAGGCTCGTCGCAGCAGCCGGCGGAAGGAGGGGCTCGCTGAGCCTTGCCAGGGCGGTGGCCGCATGAGCGGCGGTGGGGAAGCGCTCCCGGGGCTCCTTGGCCAGCAACCGGCCGAGCCAGTCTTCGAGATCGGCGGGGACCGCGACCACGGACTCGAGCTTGGGGAGCGGCTGGACCTGATGGGCGTCGAGGAGCTTTTCGACTGCACCGACCCCGAACGGTGGAGCGCCGGTGACGAGCTGCCAGGCCAGGCAGCCCAGTCCGTAGAGATCGGTGGCCGGGCCGAACAAGCGCCACTCTCCGCGAGCCTGCTCGGGGCTCATATAGGCGGGTGTGCCGGCGATGCGCGCCGTGGACACCCCCTCGGTGGGCTGGGTGAGCCCGAAGTCGGTGAGCTTGGCGATGACCTCCCCGGCCCGGGCGTCGAGCAGTACATTCTGAGGCTTCACATCGAGGTGGAGTACCCCCCGGGCATGGGCATGGGCGAGGGCGTCCAGCAGGGTGCGGAGGATGGCGCGCACGTCCGCCCACGGCAGGCGTCCACAGTGACGGGTGAGGGCCCCCCCGTCCACCAGCTCCATCGCCATCCAGGGAGTACCGGCCTGGAGGGCTCCCTCGGTCATGATCTCCGCTACGGGGGGCAGGATGCCGATGTCGAGCAGGGAGACGATGCCGCGGTGGCGGAGGCTGGCGACCGCGGCAGCCTCGTTGCGTAAGTGGTCCGGCGCGTTGGTGAGCAGGATCTTGATGGCGGCCCCGCGCCCGGTCTCCAGGTGGGTGGCTGCCCAGACCTCGCCCTGAGAGCCCCTCGCGAGGGGGGTCTCCAGCTCCCAGGGACCCACAGGTATACAGGCGCCGCGACTTCGGGCATCTGCGAGCCTCGCGCGCAGGGGGCCGGTGTCGATCTGGGCGATGGGGTCGAGGAGCTCGACAGCCAGGGCGGCCAGCCGGGTGAACCGGCCCCAGCGCTCGGGCCAGAGCAGCGCGTGCTGCCAGGCCCGCTCTGCCCAGTGCTCCGCCTCTGTCCCCTCGGGAAGCCCGGGTGGGAAGTTGGCGGCTCGGATACCCCCGATCGCCACGAGGTCGGAGGCGACCATCTCGCTCTCCTCGGCGACCCGGATGCCGATGCGGGTGAGCTGGATGTAGGAAGCGAGCGCGCCGCGAACTCCGGCATCGGGCCGCTTGCGGATCAGGGTGTCGAGGAGCTCCCTTGCGGCCTCGATATCGCCTATGCGCGCTGCGATGCGGGCCTGCATCACATGGACCTCGATCAGCTGGGGGAGTGCCGAGATGGCGCGTTCGAGCTGTTCGGATGCCTCGGAGAGCTCGCCGCGCAGGGCCCGGAAGACGGCCAGGTTGAGCCCGGCGGTTGCACACCACTGGGGCCGGTCGGGAAACCGGGTCTGCTGCCACACACAGCTCGCGATCGCCTCGTCCAGGTCGCCCTGTCGGAGCGCGTGGCGCATCCGGAAATACCCGAGCTTGTGCAGCAGCTGATCCGCCTGCAGCGCCTCGGCTTCGGCCGTGACGGGGCCCAGGTCTATCGGATGGCCCCGCTCCAGATGCAGAGCGATGGCGTCGATCCGCGCGGAGCAGGCACGGGCGGCTTCTCCGACCTCGTCGAAGAGCGCGGCGGCCTGTTCGTGGAGCTGGAGCGCGCGCTCTCGCTCACCGACAGCGGCGTGGTAGGCGGCCAGCCGCTCTGCGACCCGGGCTCTCATGGCGGTGCTCCGAGCGAGCTTCCCCGCCTGATCTGCCAAGCGATACGACCGGTCCAGACGGCGCTGTCGGTGCGCCAGGCGCGCCGCGTGGATCAGGGCCTCGGCCCGCTGTTCGGAGTCGCCGACCCGCTCCGCCAGGGTGAGCAGCGGGGGGACGAGCTCCGCGAATTCCGACGGCGGTGCGGAACGCAGGGCTTGGAGGCCCTCGTGCAATCGCTCCGAGTCGGTCAACCTCACCTCGCTCGAGCCGGGTCGTCCCATCCTACTTCATCGGGCTCCACTCCATCACCCTGGCGGTGTTGACGCACGCTATTTCCCGTACGGTGCCGGGATCGTTCGGGGTGACGAGAGGACCGAGTCCCGGCCGCGCCTGGTTCAGCCGTGTTCGTGGGAATGGGGCTGGGTTCGGGCGTCGGACTTCCCGCCGAAAGCGACGCTATAGCCCACCCCAAACCGGAAACGCTCCGGGTTCTGGACCCCGAACAGGTACTGGTACAGGGGATAGGAGAACGAGCCGTAGAGTTGGTGCCGATCACCCAGACGCAGCTTGAAGCCTGGTGAGGCATAGAGCACGCCATTGCCGCTGTTGGGCTTGACCTCGCCGTCTTCGATGTCTCGTTGCAGAAAGAGTCCGTTGAGCTCGACGACCGGGGCGAGGGGGAATCTCGGGTGTTCCCAGGCGAGACCGATGTCGGCCTGGCCGCCGTTGCCTTGTCGAAACCCCAGACCTTCGGTGTGCGCTCTGCTGAGGATGTCTGCCGAGAGGGTGAAGCCCTGGCCGAGATGACCGGAGTAGGCGAGGCCGATCTGGAATCCTACGGCCCCGCTTCCGGGCTGGTTGTGGACTCCGATGAGCTCGCGCTGCCCCGAGTCGGGGTTGACCTTGTCGACGCGGTTGCGGATGCGCCCGGTGGGCAGCGAGATGCCGAACACCGCCGCGATGTGCTGGCGGTTCTGGTTGAACAAGCGGTAGCGGCTGAGCACGAGCAGGTCGCCCAGCCCGGTCGAAGTCTGGGTGGTGGAGACACAGTTGTCGGGGGTGCCACCGGTTGTGTCTCCTGAGCCGCGTTCGATGGGACAGCTGGCGTTGACGAACTCGTCGCCGTTGTCCTTGAAGTCGCGAAATTGGTTCATCGGTAGCTGAAGGTTGATGTCGAAGTTCTCGCTGAGAGCGAAGCCGACACCCACGAAGCCGGTGTGCTCCTGGGTGTGGGCATGCACATCTTCGCCCTGGGCACGGAGGCGCAGCAGATCGTCGTTGGACAGGCGGTCGAAGAGCCGCAGATCGTAGCGGACTCCCAGGGTCAGACCGGTACCGATCTCGCCGCCGACCGTGTTGATCGCCCCACCGCCCGAGCCGCGGATGGACTCGCCATGGGCTGAGGCTGCGGAGGGCAGGGCGAGCTGGGCGCACATGGCCAGAGTTGCGACGATGGCTTTGGACCGGTTGTACGGCATCGAGGTCGTTCTCCGTTTCGTAGAGGGGAAGGGCGCGGGCTGATTACCCGCACAGAAGACGCCTTTTGCGGGCGCTGGACGGGGCTGTCGCTGCGTACGGGATGCCCCGATGGGTGGATCACTGTCGGGGGTGATCTGGATGGCATGCGCGGTGGGGGGCCTTCTTCTCTCGGGCCCGTCGAGATATGCTGTCCCATGCTTGCTCTCTCGGACGTGATGTCGACATTCCCGGTGCGAATGGACGCGTCTGGGGACGTCGACTCGGCCCTGCAGTTGCTCAGCGAGCATGGCTTCCACCACCTCCCGGTGTTCCGGGGCGAGGCTCTCGATGGGGTGTTGAGCCTCTGCCAGCTCGACGCGGCTCGGGTCGCCGGTGGCGGCGGGGTGCTGCTTGGAGACCTCGTCGCGAGCCCGCCGCTGGTGTTCGACATCTCGGTCCACCTACGCCAGGTGGCCATCGAGATGGGCAGGCGAAGCCTCGACGCTGCGGTGATCCTCTCCCGGGGTCGTGTGGTGGGGATCGTCACCTCGTCGGACCTGCTCGGCGTGCTCACCGAGCTGCTCCCGGGCCCGCCTCCGGGCTCGCCCCCATCAGACGTCGCCTGATCCCAGCCTGCTGAAGCGCTCGATGCAGTCCTGTCGGGTGAGCTGGGGGTGCCCCTCACCGGCGAAGGCGAAACTGGACGGCTTGATATCGATGTAGATCTCGTGCTCGAGGCTGAACCGGTCCGGGTCGTCGAAGAGCCCGAGGGGGATCTCCACCGACCCGAACCACGGGTTCTGTTCGGTCACCCGGTAGTAGAGCCCGGTCCCGCAGCGGGTGCACCATGCCCGCTCGGCCCACTCCGAGCTCTGGAAGGTGGCCACATGCTCTCGGCCGTGCCAGGTCACCCGGTCGGTCGGCACCGCGACGCCCAACAGCGCGGACCCGGTCCAGCGGCGGCACATCTCGCAGTGACAGATACCGAACCGGTCGGGAACCTGTTCGGCCGAGAAGCTCACCGCTCCGCACATGCAGCGCCCGGTATGGGGGGTCATGACGTAGAGCTCCTCGACGCGCTTGCGGGCCCAGGGGGTCTTGCGCAGGAACTTCAGCAACCTCCGCGGAGGGGGTCGCTCATGTTCGGGCCGCGGTGTGGGGGAATGCGGAGACGCCAACGGCGCATCGGGTCTGTATCCCGGATAGATTGGCTCGGCGGCACAGCCGTTCGGGTGGGGGCGAGTCCCCCGGTGGAGAGAGTGGATGGGCGCGCTCCAGGAGCTGGAGGAGATCTGGGCCGAGGTGCAGCGCACCGGGCACGGGGCCCATGTGCGTATCGAGGGCGCTGGGGCTCGGGGGCTGGCGTCGCGATTCGTCGCGGCCCACGGGTGTCTTGACATCCTGGGTGCACAGCAGGTGTCGGGTGGGGAGCCCACCATCGCGTGGTTCGATGGGGTGGGGGCTGCGGTGGTCGCGGCAGATCGGTGCGCGGTGGCGGTCGCCTTGACTCGGGATCCATGGCTGGTCCTCACGACGATCGACCTGCCGGTCGGGCTCCCTCTGTTCGGGCGGACGCTCACCATCGAGTCCGATGTTTCCGGCACGGGAGAGCCTACCCGGGCCGAAGACCGGTTCGCTATGGAGCGGGATATCGAGGCGGCGATCTCCATGGCCCTCGACGAGGGAGACATCGCGGGTGCCTATCTGGGGGCCACCCACCTCGATGGGGAATCGGCGCGGCGATGGGCCTTCCTGCGGGTTGCGCGACTGGCTCGGCTGTACCGACGAGACGAGGCCACGGCCCTGGCACAGGTCTTGGCCGATGGCGGGGTAGACGCGGGAGAGATGCTCGCGGAGCTGGCGCTGTTGCACCATGTGATGGGGGAGCCCGAGCGGGCGGCGGTCCTGGCCGAACTCTCGAATACCCCCCATGGGACCCATATCCGCGGGCTCGTTGCGGTGAATATGGGTCGGTTGGATTGGGAGGACCTCCCGATCGATCGTCCCTGCAGGAGGGTGATGGTCGATGTGGCCGAGGCCGTCATGGAGGGCGACGACTCTCTCGAGTTCCTGAAGGAGCACCGCTTTCTCTTTGCCCAGGCGCTCGCCCTCGAGTTCGGTGTGCAGAGAGCCCCCCGTTCCTGTATCGACCTGTACTGTGTCCTCGGTCGGGCAGATGATGCGTGGCGCGCGGCGATGACCTCCACCAGAGGAGCGCCCCACCTGCAGAAGCTGTCCCATCGGCCCTTCACCCGAGCACTCACCCAGGTCGAGCGCCTGCTGCCGGACCATCCCCAGGAAGCGCTCGATCGGCTCGATGGGATTCAGCCGCGTCTGGAGTCTCTCATCGGCCTCCATGTGCAGCAGTCCGTACTGCTGCGCGCCATCGCTACCGCTCTACTGGGGGACTTTCGGGCCTTCCACTCGGCTCTAAGCAAACTCCACAACATCCGACTCCACTCACCGGCTGTCCCCATCCTGGAGCGGTTCAGCATGCCGCCGTGGGCGATGGCGAGGCTCGTGGACCTCGCACCGCAGCTCTCGGCCCCGCTCCCCGAGCGTCCTGTGGTGATGGGGGACTTCATCGCCATCGAGCCCATCGGCGCCGGGGGAATGGGGGAGGTGTGGCGCGGAGAGCACGCTGCGCTTGGGCGGGCGGTGGCGATCAAGGTCATGGCTCTGGATGAACCCGGGGCGATCGGTATCTTCGAGGCCGAGATCGAGGCGGTCTCCCGCTTGGACCACCCGGCCATCGTCCAGGTATTGGATGTGGGGAAGCTGGGTCCGGCGGCGGAGCGTCAGACGCGCGGGGAGCTCACCGCAGGCACCCCGTTTCTGGTCATGGAGCTGGCGACGGGGACCCTGGACGAGTTCTGTGGCTGTCTGGGGTGGGGGGAGGTGCGTGACATCGTGCTCGCGCTGCTGGATGCGCTCAGCTATGCCCACGCCCGAGGGGTGGTGCACCGGGACATCAAGCCGGGGAATATCCTGTATATGGATGCGCCTTCGGGGACGACGATTCGACTCTCCGATTTCGGCTTGGTGGGCTCGGGAGGCGCTGGGCTGGTCGCCACACCCACCTACCTGGCCCCCGAGGTGTGGACATCGGGTCGGTTCAGCTCCGCTTCGGACCTGTACGCCGTGGGCTGTCTCTCGGTGGCGCTACTCACGGGATTGCCTCCCTTCATCGGCGGTACCAAGGGGCTGGCAGAGGCCCATATGAGTCGAGCTCCCGACCTCGATGTACCGGAGATTCCGGTCGCCGCTCGGGGCTGGATCGGGCAGCTGCTGGCCAAGCCGCCCCGCGACCGGCCGACCGTCATCGAGGCGAGGGAGGAGCTGATCCGGATTCAGATCAGCGACTCGGCTCCGATACCCGGCCGGTCCGGCGGGACCACCCCACGGCGCTCCGGCACGACCTTCGTCCTGACGACCTTGCTCGGGTCCTTGGCGCCCGAGCCCCCCCCTGTGGAGCTGGAGATGGGGAGCGGACGGCTGCCCCACGAGTGGCGCAGTAGCCGGCCCATGCGGCGCCGACTGCCCACACCACGCCTATGGTCCCGTGGAGATCCACCGGTCATCGGTCGCGGCGCGGTTCAAGATCGGCTGTGGTCGCTGCTCCGCACGGCGATCGATGAAGATCGGCCCATGCTGGTGCGCCTGATGGGGCTCCGCGGCTCCGGGAGGCGGTCGCTGGTTCGGTGGCTGGGGTGGAGAGCTGCAGAGCTCGGGGGGCGCTGCGGACTCTCCCACCAGACCGCTCCGGGTGCGGGTCCGTGGGTGGTCGACGCTGGAGACCTGCCGATGGAGGTCGTCGAGCCGTGGCTCGAGGGACCGGTGGTCGTGGTCTGGACGAGGGGCGGTCCCCCGGAGGTCGAGGCCATCGAGCTCCCCGCCCTGGACGCCGTCTCAGTCGGGGCGGTACTTCTCGACCGGGTTCCCCTCGAGATCTCCTCTCTGGTGCGGATGGCGGACAGCACCCAGACCCTCGGACGTCCCGGGCTCGCTCTGGCGCACCTCGAAGCGGAGCTGCCGTTCTCGATGCCCGTGCCCGGGTGGCCGATGCTCCGAACGCGGGCCATCCTCCCGAGGGAGCCAGCCGGGGTGCTCGAGTGGTGGCGGCTTGCCCTCGAGCTCGATGCCGACGCGAAGACGAGGGCATGCCTCGAGGGGGCCGCTGTCCTCGGAGCCCTCCTACCCGGGGAGCTCGAGGCCCTGACCGGAGATCCTCTCGCTCTCGAGCGCCTGAAGCCCTGGGTCGGCTGGGAGGTGCCCTACCGGCTGCCGAGAGCGGCGGTCGAGGTCCTTCGCGAGGCGATCGGGTCGCGATGGAAGCCGCTCCACCGACGAGCCGCTGAGGAGATCGACGATCCGGTGAGGCGGGAGGTTCACCGTGCTCATGCCGACCCGCACCGGGCAGATCTCGGGCTGCTCGTGGCCGCCGCAGAAGCCCGGCAGTGGTTCGACGGGCCCTGGAGTCAGGGTATCTGCGAGGCCGCAGAGCGGGTGTTCACCGTGGGATTCATCGGAGCGCTGGATCCCCGGCGAGCTCCGGTAGAGCTACTGGAGCTCGAGCTTCTCCGGCTCAGAGAGCACTCTATCGAGCGGCATATCTCGCGACTCGAGCGCTTCGTGGACAAGTGGGCGGTGGTCAGTCGCCCCCATGCGGCGGTCGCGATGAACAAGCTCGCCTCCTTGTCCGTCCGGCGCGACCTGCCGAGTGCACGTGGGGCGTTGGAACGGGCGGACCAGCTGTCGAGCGGCCTGGGGGAGTGTGAGTGGGTTGCGGCCAGCAGCTGGGTGTGGTTCGCGCTGCGGGAGGGACGACAGCAGGAGGCCCGACGGCTGGTGGAGGCCCGGGAGTATAGCTTCAAGGCCCCTTTGGGGGAGGGCGATGGTTGGTGTCTGTGGATCGAGGCGGCTGCAGAGGTGTTTCCGCTGGAGACTTGCGCCGCACACCTGGCCCATGCCCTGGAGGGAGACATCAGTCGCGGGGCTCGAGTGAGGCTGCATCGGGACCTCGGCGCCTGCTTGGGCACCATGGGAGATATCGAGTCATCGGTTCGGCACAGCCGGGTCGCCCTCGAGTTGTCCTTTGGCTTCGTCCAGGTGGGAATCCTCGCCAACCTGACCGAGGGGCTGGTGATGTTGGGGGATAGACAGGGGGCTGCACGGACTGCGGCCTGGGGCTTGAGGAGCGCGGTCGTGAGCGTCTCGCCGCTGTTGGGCTTCTTTCATCGGGCGGTCTACGCCACCCGGACGGACTTCAGGGGGCGGGGG
>Ga0316209_1001744_pt1 | contig 20590 bp, 18 predicted proteins | sample 6monopyrite_MG_FD_204945 | JGI IMG/M metagenome (GOLD analysis project Ga0316209, IMG submission 204945) | Microbial mat bacterial communities from mineral coupon in-situ incubated in ocean water Damariscotta River, Maine, United States -... | ecosystem: Environmental > Aquatic > Marine >...
CTGTTATAACTACACTCAATAGTGTAATAACCTGTCCTCTGGTTGAATCGGTCATTGGAAACAGTATTATCAAGATAAGCAGGGTAACCAGCGTTAGGGCAAGCATAAGAAGTTGCCGAGGCAATCTAGCCTGAGCACCTAAAGTTTCATGCCGCGCCAATAACATCCAGTTCATTAACCAGAGAAATAAAACTGAACCTGCAAGGCTTAGCGCAGCAGGCATGTAAACTATTATCATATCAGTCAAGAAACACACTCCTTAAAATCATAAAAATCGATATTGTTTCTTTATACATAAGTGTTTGTTAATAACTCATCATTAACAATAAACTGCTCGTAACTATAAATTTAAAACGCTCTAAAAAGTAATAAAATTATACCCGCTCATTAAAACAAATCCGTTTAAACATTTACCTATTGATCAAAATTAATCTCCGTATCGACCAGACCACAATAAGCATCCACTCTTTAGTATCTATATTATTTTTTCACTGCTAATGTCCCGTTAACTTGTCATTCCTGCGAAGGCAGGAATCTAGTGACGTTGAAAGACCTGCAGACACTGGATACCTGAAATTGCCGACCCAGGGTTGACGGAGTCAATCTTTTTTGATTTCATGTCTATTGCAACATGAAATCAATATATAGATTGCTATATAAGCATATCAGCAGTCATTTCATCTTGTTAACGGGACAGCAGTATTATTTTTTATTTAATTTCATTCGTTTTATTATAAACGCTGGTAATTAGATACATATATCAGCATATGCTATTCACAATATTTAGTATAAATGCTAATTTTTTTATATTAATATGCTTTTTTTACCAAGGGCGTCTAGCCTATTTTCCAGCTTAGTGATTTTTGCTGGGATGATTGCCTGACAATATGGGTTAGCTGGATTATTGTTAAAATAATCCTGATGATATGACTCTGCCTCATAAAAGGAATCCAGTGCCTCTACTTCAGTTACCAGAGGGCTATCCCACAAACTGGATTCATTTATGTCGTTGATCTTTTTCAGAACAATGTCTTTATCTTCTTTGTCGCTATAAATAATAATTGACCGATACTGAGTACCAACATCATTACCCTGGCGATTTAAAGTAGTTGGATCATGAACAGTAAAAAACACATCCAGAATAGTCTCCAGGTTTATTTCCTGTGGATCAAACTCAACCTTTACAACTTCAGCATGACCGGTTTCACCACTGCATATATCTTTATATGTGGGATTTTTTGTAGTGCCATTGGCATATCCAGATACTAGACCTGTTATACCTTTGAGTCGCATGAATGCTGATTCCACACACCAGAAACAGCCTCCACCTAAAATAATCACCTTGTTCATAGCGTCTTTTTCTCACTATATTTAATTAAAGTATCAGATTAAACCCTCTGTTTTAATAACAACCCGGATTAGAGTTTTCTCCTTGTTTGTGAATAACTGATACACCCTGGAAGCCAGATCACTCAACGATGACGATTTGCAATATAAAGGCACTACGTCAATGCCCAGCCCCGGCTTCTCGTTTAAACACCACCAGATGATCAACATCCAGGGTAATGCCCAGTGGTGCGCCCAGTGCATGATTATGGTGACTGGGCGCAATGCATAACACTTCCTGTCCACTGGGTAATTTAAGAGTATAGATAAAGTCAGAACCACGGAAATATTTTTCGCTCACTTCCAGTGCAATCGGGCTATTGTCGGTATGAATCAGGTCATCCGGACGAATCAGTACATCTACAAAACAGCCCTCACGACAGCCCTGTGGCACCTTGCCGTGAATCAGTCCCAGCTCGGTTTCAATGCTGTAATCACACATTACTTCACCGGGAATCAGTACGCCATCACCGATAAAATCCGCTACATCACGATTCGCCGGCTGGTGATACAAATTGTAGCCACTGTCCCACTGTGCCAGCTCGCCGTTTAGAATCAGCCCCACATAATCCGCCATGGCAAAAGCTTCCTGCTGGTCATGGGTTACCAACATGGCAGTTATACCTTCCTGCTTGAGAATACGCCGAACTTCACGGGACAATTGCTGGCGCAGTTCCACATCCAGTGAAGAAAAGGGCTCATCCATCAGCAGCAGATCAGGCCTCGGAGCCAGCGCACGAGCCAGTGCCACCCGCTGTTGCTGACCACCGGATAGCTGGTGCGGGTATTTCTCGCCACTGTCGGGCAGACCAATCAATTGCAGCAGCTCATTGGTACGCTGCGCAATCGCCACTCGCCCCATCGACTTGTGCAGACCAAAGGCCACATTGTCGAATACTGATAAATGAGGGAATAATGCAAAGTCCTGAAACACCATGCCAATGCGGCGTTTTTCCGGCGCCAGCACATGACCGGCACCGCTGAACTGAATGCCGTTGATACTGATAGAGCCAGCAGTTGGCATTTCAAAACCGGCAATGGTGCGCAACAGGGTTGTTTTACCACAGCCACTGGGCCCCAGCAGACAGCCGATGTCACCTTCATTAAGGCTAAAGCTGACATCCCGGACCACGGTATTATCGCCATAAGCGACAGAAATATGTTCAATTTTTAGCAGTTCATTCATCGGCTTTTCCACTTCTGGAGATCGAGCGGCTCAGTAACAGCACCGGAACAATGCCCGCCAGCACTATCGCCACCGCAGATGTCGAGGCATCCGCCAGGCGCTCATCCGAGGCGAGTTCATAGGCGCGTACCGCCAGGGTATTAAAATCAAAGGGGCGCAGTATCAGGGTAGCGGGCAGCTCTTTTAGCACATCTACAAACACCATTAACACCGCAGTGAGCAACGACGCCCGCATGATCGGGACATGTACATTGCGCAGTACCTGCCATGGACTATAACCTAGTGAGCGTGCCGCATCGTCCATCGATGGTCGAATTTTAGTGAGCGCCGCCTCCACTGTGCCGATAGACACCGCCAGAAAGCGCACGATATAGGCAAACATCAAGGCCACCACGGTGCCGGAGAACAGTAAACCGGAGGAAATGCCCCAGTTGGCGCGCAGCCAGCTATCCAGTGACTGATCCAGCAAGGCCAGCGGAATCATCACCCCCACCGCGATCACCGTACCGGGAATGGCGTAACCCATTGAAGCCACGCGCACCGCAAACTGCACCGCCAGTACCGGCCGCAGGCGCTGTCCATAGGCCATAAACAGCGCTAGTAGCAGCGCCAGTACCGCCGCCATACTGGCCAGAAGCAGGCTATTAAATACCAGTTGTAGATAGGCCGCATCCACCATTTCGGCGGCGGTTTCCTGCGCCCACACCAGCAGCTGTACAAACGGCAGCAGAAAACCAAACAGCAGCGGCAGCAGACAGGCCACTACCGCCAGCACAGCCTGACGGCGTTTCAGTTGGTAACGTGGCTGGCGCGCACGTTGCAATGAATGATGATGATAACGCACCCGACGACGTGAATAGCGCTCGATCACCACCAGTGCAAACACCATAACCAGCAACATGGCCGACAGCTGTGCCGCCGCCACACTGTCACCAAGCCCATACCAGGTGCGGAAAATACCGGTAGTAAAGGTATCCACCCCGAAATACTGCACCGTGCCATAGTCTGCCAGGGTTTCCATCAGCGCCAGGCTTAAACCGGCAATAATTGCTGGCCGTGCCATCGGCAGAGCCACCTTGAAAAAACTCCGCCAGGGACCGGCACCGAGAATGCGGCTGGCTTCCAGTGCCGCCCCGGACTGCTGCATAAAGGCAGCACGAGCCAGCAAATAGACATAGGGATAGAGCACCAGCGAGAGCATCGACATTGCACCCCACAATGAACGGATTTCCGGGAACCAGTAATCGCCATAGCTCCAGCCGAACCATTCCCGCAGGCTGGTTTGCAGGGGCCCGGCAAAATCCAGCATGCCGGTATAGGTATAGGCGATAATATAGGCCGGCATGGCCATCGGCAGTAGCAGCATCCACTGGAACCAGCGGCGACCGGGAAATTCACACACGCTCACCAGCCACGCGCAGACAATGCCAATGCTCAGGGTGCCATAACTGACCCCCAGCACCAGCCAGACCGTATTGGATATGTAATTCAGCAATACCGTGTCCACCAGATGGGACATCACCTGGGTATCGCCATAAAAAATAAAACTGAACACGGTGAGCACCGGCACCGCAAACACGAATGCCACCAGCATAACGCCAAGTCGCCAGGGGTCCCAAAGGGGCCACTGGCGACTGAACGGATTACACCATCGGCGAATCGAGGTTAACGGGACTACAAACATCGCGCCATTCTACGCAACATTAACGCCATCCAGCACGATCCATTAAGCGTAAGGCATCGGCATTGAGTCGCCCCAGCTCGGTGAGGTTAACCGTATCGGCTTTAAATTTACCCCAGCTATTTAACAACTCACTGGATTCAACACCATCTACAACCGGGTATTCGTGATTAACCCGCGCATACCAGCTTTGCACCTGGGGAGTCGCAAGGAACTCAATCAGCTTAATAGCATTGTCTCGATGCCTGGCATGTGTGGTGACGCCAGCACCCGATACATTCACATGGGCACCACGGCCGTTCTGGTTGGGCCAGAATACGGCTACTTTTTCTCCGGCAACGCGCTCATCGGCCTTACCACCGCTCAGCATCACGCCCAGATAATAGGTATTAACTACCGCCACATCACACTGTCCGGCAGCCACCGCCTTGATCTGGTCACGATCACCGCCACGAGGTGGGCGGGCAAAGTTTTTCACAAAGTCTGTTGCCCAGGCTTCAGTGGCCACCTCGCCACGGCTACTGATCATCGAAGCTACCAACGACTGATTATAAATATTGTTAGACGAGCGAATACACACCCTGCCTTTCATCGCCGGTTCCGCTAATGACTCATAAGTGGATAACTGCTGTGGCTTGACCCGGTCTTTGGCGTAAACAATTGGCCGTGCGCGCAACGACAGGCCATACCAGTAACCGTCTGCATCCCGGTAATTTGCAGGCACTACATTGTTTAAAACTTCCGATTCAATCGGCTGCAACACGCCTGCCTCACGGGCACGGTGTAAACGCCCGGCATCGGTCGTAAGTAATACATCCGCCGGGCTATTGCGGCCTTCAGTTTCCAGCCGCTTCAATAGTGCATCCGCCTTGGAGGTAATCAGCTTTACTTTAATGCCAGTCTGTTCAGTAAACTGGTCCAGCACCGGTTTAATCAAAGCTTCTTTGCGAGCTGAATAAAGATGAACCAGCTTGTCATCGTCGGCATGCACCACTGATATACTGGTCAATAACAGGCTGGAAGCAAGTAATAGTCCGAGAGTAAAACGCTGAAATAACATAGAAACCTCGTAGGGATAAATGAGGAGTGAATAATACCAGTCGAATCCATAAATGCAAACGAGAACTATTGTTATTTAATTGCTTTTTTTGTGTGGCTGCCGGAGCCCTGTTTCCAGGTTCTAGATAGCTAAGACAATGGCATTAAGAGGCGTTGATACTACCAGACGATTTTATACGGCAACCTGGTGAGGCGTAAGCTCTCTCCAGTGTATACACTGGAGCCAATTGCTTAATGGTGGGCTACTCAACGTCATTAAGCTTTAATTGTTCTCCAAAAGCCTGAAGACAATCCACAAAAAGACTAACGACTATCCCCCTTTCCTTACCGGGTAACGATACTCCCTGCAAATAAAAAAGCCGGTACATTGCACCGGCCTGAGCATAACCAGCAGGAGTCAGACTACTGGCATTTACCCATACACTGAGCCAGGTAAATCCTGTAAACCCATGTCTACTCACCGAAGTGTTAATGAGCACCCGCATAGAGTCTTCCCTTTATATGATCAACACAATTGCATAGTATGCAGGTGATGAATTTGCGCGAGCTGGATTTATAGTTTTTGAGTTCGTCTTACCTGACGCGGTATAAACTAAAAAGCAACCTTCATTCCCAACATCAGACTGCGAGGTTTATTCGGTCGTGCACCATCCGGACTACGTGCCACAATTTTCTGCTCATCAAACAGGTTTTCCGCCTTAAAATACACCTCGGCATTTTTATCCAGTTTGTAACGACTGATGTAATCCACCACAAACAGAGCTTCAGTTGTTGCCTGCTGTGAAGAAGAACGGTTACAACCGACTGCAACACACATCTCACCAACGTATTTGGCAACTGCGTAATTATTCCAGCCACTGCTGTGCTCCATACCCACTCGAGCACTGAAAGTACTCTCGGGTATATCTTTCAACTGATCGCCATTCAACAAGCCATTAGTTGGGTTGTTACCGCTAATTTCAGCCTGGGTGTATGTGTAGGTGATGCTCAATGGCACATTGAACTCATCACCTTGCCACTCGGTACCCAGTTGGGTTTCCAGGCCACTAATCACCGCTTCACCATTCACGAATGTACCGGATGTTGCCCCATCACTACAGGGAGAACCCACAGAACAGTTTTCGGTTTTATCGGAAAAATCACTGTAAAATGCAATCGCTTCTACAAACAGATTCTCGTTATTGTAACGGCCACCAAATTCCCAGTTAACACTGGTTTCCGGCTCTTCATCCTGTGTTGCACCGCCCCCAAGTGGTGAAAACCCTTTATGCACACCGCCCAGTAATTGCCAGCTATCATCCAACAAATAGGTAAATGATGCACCTGGAAGTACTTCACTGCTCTGGTTGGCACGGGTTGAATCCACGGTGTTACGCGCTTCATCAGCATATTGCACACGGCTGCTTTCTACGTCTTCATAACGAAGGCTAAGGTTAACATTCAATTTTTCAGATGCCTGCCAGTCATCGGTAATCCATAAGGTGGTTGCATCGGCTTTTTCAAGGCGATTATTGCTGCCGGTGGGCGCAGTAATTGACTGAAATACCAGTGAACCATTCACCTGATCATACACATCCACCGGCTGGAAACGATCCATCTCATCTTCATGCAGACGTGTGCCTATGGCCAGGCGGTGCAGGCCCATATCGACATCAAAGTTCACTTCAATACCGCGGGACACATAGGCACGGTTATTGTTCTTGTAATTCAGACCGGTGGTATCAATATCACCATCCAGAATACCCTGTGCGGTAGCATCGCCATTGTTGGCGTCATCTATCAGGCTGCCGCCGCCGGACAGTTTAAACCAGTTACGGTTAAACTTGTTCTGGTAAAGGGTAGCCGTGGCATTCACACTGTCACTCAGTTCACGACTGTACACAAATTGAACACCCGTGTGGTCATTCACCATCTGGTCGATACTCGACAAACCGTAACGGCGGTTCGGGTCCGCAGCAAAATCACTATCCGTTAAACCCACGTAAGTGCTATTGGAGATTTCATCTGAACGCTGCAATTTTAACAGCGCACTCTGTTTCGGCCCCGTATCAGATTCCCATCTTAATTTGGCAACATAGTCGGAAACATTGTATCCACTATCACGATTACTACGATCAATCTTCTTAAAACCATCACCGTTACGTTCAACAGCTTCAAACAGCCAGCCCCACTGGCCTTCCGTACCACCATAGAATGCATGCAGATCACTGCTATTAAATGAGCCTGTGCTGAAGCTTGCCTCACCGCTGTACTCCTGCGGAATAGGTGTTGATAGCATGTTCACCACGCCACCCGTAGTCTGTGGACCATAGCGCAATAGCGGCGCACCTTTTAGTACTTCAATTGAAGACATACGCAAGATGGTGGGGAAATAATACGCGGCCGGGTTGGAGTAAGGTGCAGGTGCAATCATCACGCCGTCTTCGAGCAGGGTGATTTTTTCACTGCGTTCACTGGTGGCCCCGCGAATACCAATATTAGGCCGCAGACCATTGCCTTCTTCTTCGAGAATATAAACACCGGGAACAGTTTTCAATACCTGGTTAATATCACTGGCCACTTCGATTTCCATTTGCTCACTATCGATCACCGCGCCTGAGCCGGCGAGTTGTTTGGCATCTTCACTGGTGCCAATAATAACCATCTTGTCGAGTGTCGCTTCTTCTGCCTGCAATAATATAGGGTTTAAAGCCAGCGTAATCGCAGTTGCCAGCAGGCCGGGTTGAAACAGTTTTTTGCTGTTAGTGTTTGCGGGGTATTCAGGGAAGCATTTCATGCCAGTCTCCATTTATATTTCGATATTTTTTACAATAATGTTTGGGCTGGCTGGCGACATAGCGATGCTATAAGGCTGGCTTGCAGAATTTTACCCGGTTCGTGTACCAGGCGGTTTAGCCGAATTATTTAGCTGAAATTTCTACTTGGTCAAAATCAGCTTACCGTTACTTGTGCGACGCAATATATACAGCTCGCCCATATGTTCGATATGCAATGCCTGAGCACCGGCGAGCAGTGTTTCACTACTAATGCGCGGAGGCATATTGGACAAATTTGCTGTCGAATTACTTACCTGCTTTATCTCACTCATTTGTTGTGCTCTCAGCCTGGGTAACAAAACCAATGCGCACGATGCCTGCACGTTGTGCCGCAGCCATGCTGCGTGCTACCAGATCATAGGTCGCATTACGGTCGGCTTTTAAATGAATTTCCTGCTGCGGATTTCGCGCCGCCAGTTCACGCAGCTTTGCTTCCAGTTCGGCTAAACTCAGCGCTGTGTCACCTAGAAAAATCTGTTTATCAGCGCGAATGCTGAGTTGCAATGCCTGTTCATTGGCGGGTGTTGGCTGGCTCGATGCCTGGGGCATTTCCACTTTTACCGAGTGCGTAATCACCGGTGCAGTGATAATAAAAATCACCAGCAGTACCAGCATAATATCCACCAGCGGAATCACATTCATCTCCGCCATGGGTGCATCCTGTGAGGTTTCAAATCCACCAAATGCCATCAGGCGACCTCCCGTTCCTGCCTGGTTTCATCGGCGGTATCGGCCAACCGATTAGACGTATTAGCCAGCTCGTCATTAACCTCAGCGCTCATTAAAAATGCATGCAGGTCATGGGCAAAACCATCCAGCTCTTCCTGTAATGTGCGGTTCGCCCGCTGAAAAGCGTTATAGGCAAGTACCGCTGGAATTGCCGCCGCCAGGCCCGCCGCCGTTGCTACCAGGGCTTCACCCAATGGGCCTGCCACCATTTCCATACTGGCATTACCAGACTGCGCAATGGTGATCAACGCATGATAAATACCCCACACCGTGCCAAACAAGCCAATAAAGGGTGCTGTGCTTCCAATAGAGGCGAGAAATGTCATGCCTGCCGCAGTGCGTGAAGTTTCACGATTTATACCGTTACGTAGATTACGTACTAGAAATTCATCCTGATTGCCCAGTCGCGGTCGCTGCTGAAATTTCTGCATACCGCTAAATGCAGCATCGGCCAGACGCGCCAACGGTGCCTGCAAATTCTGCGATGCCTGCTGCCATGCTTCATAAGGCGTCTGCGCGTCCCAGAAGCGCTGTAAGAACAGGCGATTATACCGGCGCCACTGGTAGGTAGCTACCGACTTAGACAGAATCAGATACCAGGTCACTAGCGACATCAACAACAAACTGAGAAATACGCCAATTAAAACGCTATCGCCTTCCTGTAAAACAATTGCAAGATTCATTTAACCTCCTAATGCGAATTCAAAAGGCACCACCACCCAGGCGACCACCGTTTTTCCATTGCGTTGCGCTGGCTCAAAGCGCCATTGCGTCACCGCTTTTTGTGCTGCCTTATCCAGTCGGGCATGACCACTGCTCTGCTGCAAACTGATTTCCAGCGGCTCACCATCTACTCCCACTCGCACTCTTAACAACACTTCACCTTGTTCCTTTAAGCGTTGCGACAGACGTGGATAAGCCGGCGGCGGATTTTGCAGGTAGTCTGCCTGAAACTGTGGTAACTCGATCTCGTTTTGTGTGTCTTGTGACACTAACGCATCCCTATTTTCTACAGGCTCATTCTCTAGTACTGGCTCTGGTTCTGCCTGTACTTGAGGTTTTGGCTCCAGGTTAGGCTTTGGTTCAGGTTTAGGCTGTGGTTTTGGCCTTGGTCTCGGTTTCGGCTCAGGTTCTGCCGGCAACTTCGGTGCAGGCTTTGCCGTTTCCACCATCGACACCATCACTACTGTGCGCGGCTTTTCCGCTACTGGTTCAGCCTGGGCCACCAGCGCCACAATAATCAACAAGTGCAAGACCATACTTAGGCCGCCGGCCAGGACCTGCTTATGTTTAGTGTTAACTGAAAGTGACTTGCTATAGCTCATGGCGAGTATATTAATGCAAATGATAGTGATTCGCAATACCGTTTATTGGAATTTTATGGAAATAGATAGACAACATAAAAACAGCTCCTGATATTGGGTATCAGGGATATCACCCCCCATACGTCGCATAGTGCGCTATAACTAAAAAACCACCGAGTGTTTACCAATTGCCTGAAAAGCTGCCATGATGCGTTTCAAACCCATAAGGGTTAAGCCGGCCTGTCAGGCAGTCATAGCTTGATTAATAATGCAGATTCTGGAGCAAGTGATGTAATTCGGTGACGTCAGCCATCACCAGTACAATGCCACAAATTTTATTATCACGAATCTGCAAGGCGGCATGTCGCCACTAAATTTGAAGAAGATTATTTATCGAGGCTAAAAAGTGTCTAGTAAATTTTAGTGAGCTCGACTATTCAATTAAATCTATTTGAACGGCAAAGTTTAAAAATTAAGGTATTCAAACCTGATTTGCTCAGACGTAAAAAAAAGAATCCAAATGAGGTTCGCTTTATTATTTACAACTTGGGGTAGCAGTGACTGCAAAGCTACCTTCCCGGTTTTACTACTCAAGCAAATGAACTAACAGAAATAAGTTTTTTGTAAAAATAATTGATGCTGCATAAATACACCATAGTGCAAAATAGATTATATCTGCATCCGTATACGACACTGATTTAAATGACATATAGTTGATGTGTTTCAAATGGCGGAGATGTTCATGATCCACCATAAAACAAAACTCAAGAGTTTACCCCTTTGCTCATTGTCCTGATCATTGTCCTGAATTTTAATTAGTACACTGTCTCCAGATTTGACCAACTATTTTCTAGTTAGTCGTCACAATAATTTCACACTGCTGAAATAGCCAGGTAAAAAAATAGATTCAAGATACATGCTGTTATTAATGACAAGGTTTATACCTTCTACTGCAATTTAATCTTTAAGGAATCTGTACAATGAAATTTAAACACTCTACTTTAATCAGTGCATTTACGCTGGCATTTTCAGCAAATGCATTTGCCTATGATAGTAAGAATGTAATTCCTGAGTACCAATCTACAAATCCCTGGTATACAGATGCTAAAGCAAAGCTTGATCAAAAGCCTCGTTTTGCGGGAAACAAACATGCGAAAAATATTATTCTGTTTGTTGGTGATGGTATGGGGGTTTCAACCGTTACCGCTGCTCGTATTCTCGAAGGACAGCTAAAAGGCATGCAGGGTGAAGAAAATAATTTGAGCTTTGACATGTTCCCTTTCACCGGCCTTGCTAAAACTTATAATGTTGATGCGCAAACGCCTGACTCAGCCGGCACAATGACGGCTATGATGTCGGGTGTTAAAACAGATGTAGGCGTGATCGGCGTTGACGAAGATATTGTTCGTGGCGACTGTTCTACAGTAGCAGGTAACGAACTGGTAACCGCACTTGAGTTAGCTGAGTTAGCAGGTAAGTCTACTGGCGTCATCTCAACTGCACGTATTACCCATGCAACACCAGCAGCGACCTATGCAAAATCCGCTGATCGTAACTGGGAAGATATTTCAGATATGCCTGTTGAAGCGGTGGATGCAGGTTGTACTGATATTGCATCTCAGCTAATTTCTTTCGAAGCGAATCTCAAACAACGTTATCCCACTGCGAAGCATGTAAATGGTCTTGAAGTTGTAATGGGAGGTGGGCGTCGTCACTTCTTGCCAAAAGATCCTGAATTTAATAGTCCAGATGCACGCAGTTCTGTTGAAGGTGATCGTACAGACGGACGTGATCTAACAGCTGAATGGCAGGAAATGTATCCAGGCGGCACATACGTTTATGACCAGTCAGGATTTGATGCAATTGACCCATTTTCAACAGAACGCGTGTTTGGTTTATTTAACGAATCACACATGCAGTATGAAGCTGATCGGGCAAACGATATTGCTGGTGAGCCTTCGCTAAGTGAAATGACAATGAAAGCATTAAGTATTCTGGATAACAACAAAAAGGGTTATTTCCTGTCAGTTGAATCTGGACGTATCGATCATGGCCATCATGCAGGTAGTGCCTACAACGCACTGACTGACACAATCGAATTTGCTAAAGCAGTAAAAGCAGTAGTTGATAATGTAGATATGGAAAATACATTGATTATTGTTACAGCTGACCACAGTCATGTATTCACAATAGCAGGTTATCCTAAGCGAGGTAATCCAATTCTGGGTAAAGTTGTAAACGTTGGTTCAGATGAGCCAGCTTTAGCAGCCGATGACCTTCCTTACACAACACTGGGTTACACGAATGGTCGCGGTTTCCGTGATTTAGGTGATGAGACTAATGCAGATGCAACTTACGATTTACCCGTTTCTGCAGGCCGTGCTGATCTGACTTTTGTTGATACTGAAACACCCGGTTTTCATCAAGAAGCTCTGGTTCCGCGCAGTTCGGAAACACACGCCGGTGAAGATATCGCGATATACGGCAAAGGTCCTGGTGCACATATGGTTGGCGGCACTAACGAGCAGAGCGTGATTTTCCATGTAATGAATCGTGCTGCAAAACTGGATAAAAAAGCTGCTCGCAGCTTAAAGAAATCCCACTCATGGTTTAATTAAGTTCCATTAGATTTAAATTTTATGCTACACAAAAGCGAGGAGCGTTAGCTCCTCGCTTTTGCTATTTTAGATTTTCTCAAAATAAGGTACATGTACATGTTACGTTCAAAATTTATTATTACGTTTTTAATATTATTTTCAAATATAGTTATGGCTGATTGCAATGAAGATGTTATCGGGGCCAAATATAAAATTTTATCCAGTAAAAAATCTAACTCTGACCAAATACGTTATATGACACTTTGGCGCAATGGCAATCAGGTAGCTCACGAATATATGAATACCCATGTCACCGAAATATGGGAGCGCACTAAAAATGGACAGTTGCGATTAGTGCGACATTTCGACAAGGATAAACGCGGTATTGAATATGAACCATACGAAATAAAAATACAGCATAGTGAAAAAGATTGGCAACTTAAGAAACAACTTATTACTCAATCGTTTATTAAAAGTATAAAACTTCAATCTACTCGTAATGAAGGATGTAAAACCCTGCAATCGCATGCCAAAGGAAATTCAAATAACGGAAAAATAAAACTGGAATGGTTGCCTCAACAGAAGTTGATTAACAAACTTTCAACTCAATCAAAAAAAGAGCATGTTACCTGGCAACTTGTATCAGTCATTAAGGACTCAAATAAAGTAAAGCAATTATTTCGTAGCCGTTCAGATTATTTGATGACAGATTACGCCGATATTGGTGATAATGAATCTGATCCTTTCCTGATTAAAATGATAAATTTAGGTTTTGTAGCTCACGGTTCATCAGGCATGTATGATCAGCATGGTAATGAGCTGGAAGGCGAACATCGGCATTGATATACCGAATGAGGAACCAGTCACATCCTCGCCAAAAGTTACATATGTATCATGTTTGACCTGATACTCCTGAAGTATCAGGTCAAACATATTTAATATGTATGGTATACAAAAAGTAAGCTGAAGTACTGCATTTTAGTAGCGACAAAACTTACCAGTCCATCAGTGACAAAGAAATTTTGCAAAATCACATGCAGGCATTACTCATCGAATCATGACTAAAATAACTCCACCTGCATTGATTCAATGGATGAATCAGCTTGAGGGTGTATATTATGAGTAACTAAAAAATCGTTATTTTCTAAATGTACCTCGGGTATTGATAAGTATCCTTGTATCTAATACTATTCCATTCATATGAATCGCCTACTACACATTTTTATTGCAGTTTGCATCCTGGCCAGCCAGTCTGCCTGGGCGTTTCATGATATTGAGCTGGATAGTCACCCAGAACATTTCCAGACCCAGCAAGTTGAGCACCACGATGACGATGCAGATGCCCACAATCATTGTGGTCATGCCAGTGCACATATCGTTGGGCTTTTTTATAATACGAAAATTACTCAATGCATGGTATTACCAACCAAAATATCCATGGCGAAAGATTTTACTTCATCAATGAGTTATCAACCCCCCACACCCCCACCTAATAGCTAAGCCAACGCCAAAAACCTTTTGGTCAGTTGTTAGCTTGATGGCTTTCCGACTTAATTAACTCTGCAATATCCTGGCGGATCGTACTGATTCTGCCCTGTAGTGTTCGTTATTCTATGTCGAACTTCATAGTAGTTTTTTAAACTATATATGCGCTCACATAAAACACCATCCCGTTCTACTGACTAAGTAACAGACCTTGCTAAATAACAGACATGGTCAAATTTAATCGAATAACTGGAATTGTTTTATGTTGAATCTATTTTCGCAAAAGCATCCAATGGCTTTTGTAATTTTAAGCTGTTGCCTTGTATTACCTTTTCACATACAGGCTGAACCGCAAATCCTCACACTGGACAAGGCCATTGAAAGGACATTGGCGCAAAATCCTCAGCTCCATCAATTTACCTTCGTGCACCAGAGCATCCTTGCGCAACGCGAGACTGGCGAATTGTCTCCTGGGTTTACCCTGGGACTGGATGTAGAGAATGCAGCAGGTTCAGGAATCATGAAAGGGATGAATGCTGCAGAAGTAACTCTCTCACTGTCCTCGGTCATTGAAATGGGAGATAAACTGATGTCTCGTATTTCGGTTGTTGATGCCAATCTGGACGTATTTGAATTAACGCGGCAGGCGAAAACACTTGATGTGTTAGGCCAATTAACATCTGCTTACATTCGTAGCCTTACAACACAGGAACAACTCACTCTATCGGCAGAAGCCTTAACGCTATCCGAAGCCTTACATAAAAAGGTGAGTGAACGTGCCCAACGGGGTGCGGCATCTGATGCTGAAGTCATGAGGGCGCGGGCGATGGTGACGCAGTCACGTATTCTGCGTAGCAAACTTTTGAAAAAACTTGAGCGACAAAAAGTCGCACTATCGAGATACTGGGGTGAAACACAACCGGCTTTTTCAAACTTGCATGGTGATATATTCGCGTTTGGTCAGGAGAAAAGCTACCAGGCTCTCTATGAAAAAGTAAAGCAATCACCCGCTATTGATGTGTTTGCCAGTGAGCAGCGTTTAAAAGAAGCTGAACTGCGCCTGGCTAAATCACAGAACAGTGGTGATCTGGGCTGGCAGTTTGGTGCCAGACGTTTTGAAGAAACTGGAGACAATGCACTGACCCTGGGTGTATCCATACCACTATTTTCGCAAAGCCGGAATACTGGCGAGGTGAAGCGCGTACTGGCAGAACGTAACGCCGTTGCTTATAAAAGAGCCGACACATTACTCAATCTACATGAACAGTTATACACAGCCTATTCACTGCGCCAGCAAAATATAACGTCCTATGAGCAATTAACAACGCATGTCATTCCAGACCTTGAAAAAGCACTGAGCCTGACTCAGCTCGCCTATGACCGGGGTCGCCTGAAATATCAGGACTGGGTTGCTTCCCAGCGAGAATTATTGAGCGCAAAGCAACAGATGATTGAGAGCGCCAGTAACGCTTTATTAAATCAGGCGATTATCGAACAACTAACCGCTGAGCCTTTAACGCATTAAATTTGGCCGGCAAAAATACAAAAATTAAACAGGATATTTATTATGAAACATTTTCAATTATTAACATTACTATTTACTTTTCTTTTGGCACCTAACTTCGTGTATGCCTCTAACGATCATGATCATGAGGCAAAAAAACATCATGATCATAAACAGGATGAAGACAATAAATCAAAAAATAATCAACAGAAACATGACAAAAAGCATGACGACCACAGTGATGATAAACATGACCATAATAATGACGAGCATAAACATAAATAACGCTGCGCCAAGTCTTTAAAACGATTGATATACGCTCGTGCAAAACCCGAGCTAAACAAACTGGATTTTTATTATGAAACCTATTTTACCTATTACATTACTGCTGTTGGCGGGCTTCACCTATAACCTGAGTTATGCCGCTAACGAAAGTGACCATGGACACGAGGAGCATGCTGATGAAAAAAGTCATCAACATGAAGACAAACAGAGTCCTGGTGAGGCACATGCTCCCAAAGATGACCACGGAGACGAAGGTGGCCATGAAGAAGAGCTGACCACGAAGATAGATCACAACATGGCTGCACAAGTGGGTATACAAACAACACTCCCCCGCTCCCAGGAATTAAACCAGACGATTATCAGTTATGGCAGTTTAACCACTGGCCCAACACAGCTAAGCCATGTGCGAGCACGTTACACCGGCATGATCAAGTCTGTAAAACCTGACATAGGAGATACTGTTAAGCGCGGTGATTTGCTGGCCCGGGTGGAATCCAATGAAAGCCTAAAGGTGTATAACATACTGGCGCCCATTGCCGGCACCATTATTCAGCGACACGCCAATACCGGTGAGGTAACACAGGATCAGGTGTTATTCTCTATTGCCAACTACGAAACCCTGTGGGCAGAGTTTCGTATTTATCACGCTCAACAATCACAGATTTCAGCGGGTCAGACCGTTAATATTCATGTCAACGATCAGGTCATTGCAGGAAAAATTGCGCATATTATTCCGGCGCTAAACAAGCCCTACCAGCTGGCAAGAGTACAGTTTAACAACGAAGTACATGGCCTGTCTCCCGGCTTGCTGGTTGAAGGCCATATTGTGACTGCCAGCATTCCGGTGACACTGGCGGTTATGAAATCCGCCATTCAATCCATGGGCGAACAACAGGGCGTATTCGTTCAGCAGGGCGACCAGTATAAATTTACCCCGCTGCAGTTAGGTCGTAGTGATGACACCTATGCCGAAGTGTTGAGCGGGTTGGAAGCTAAACAATTTTATGTCAGCAAGAACAGTTATTTAATCAAAGCGGATATTGAAAAATCCGAAGCAGAACACGAGCACTAAGGGGCGCACCATGATTGAATCTATTTTGCGCCTGTCGATTGCACGGCGCTATCTCATTCTCAGTTTTATTTTTGTCATTGTGGGTATTGGTAGCTGGAGCTATCAACACTTACCCATTGATGCGGTACCGGACATTACCAATGTTCAGGTACAAATTAATACCGCTGCCCCCGGCTATTCGCCGCTCGAATCGGAGCAACGCATTACCTACCCGGTAGAAACTGCCCTTTATGGCTTGCCCAACCTGTCCTATACACGATCATTATCTCGTTATGGTTTATCACAGGTCACTGTGGTGTTTGAAGAAGGCACCGATATCTACTTCGCCAGAAACCTGATTAATAATCGCCTGGGTGCCATAAAAAGCGTGCTACCTCCGGGTATTGAACCTGAAATGGGCCCTATTTCAACCGGCCTGGGTGAAATCTATATGTACACCGTGCGTGCACAGGATGACGCACTGCAACAAAATGGAAAGCCCTATAATGCCACTGCCTTACGGGAAATCCAGGACTGGATTATCAAGCCGCAACTTTCACAGGTGAAAGGGGTTGTTGAGGTCAACAGTATTGGTGGTTATAACAAGCAATATCATGTATTACCGGATCCAAAAAAACTATTGTATTACAAGATCAGTATCAAGGATCTGGTGAATGCCTTACAGGCCAATAATGATAACCGGGGCGCCGGCTATATCGAACGTAATGGCCAGCAATTATTAGTACGCTCCCCCGGCCAGCTTGCGACGATTGAGGACATTGCTAATGTCATCATTACCGAGTACGAAAGTGTGCCAATCAAAATCCACGACGTGGCGGACATCAGTATCGGTAAGGAGCTGCGTACCGGTGCGGCCACCCAGGATGGTGTTGAAACGGTACTGGGAACGGCAATGATGCTGATTGGTGAAAACTCCAGAACCGTTGCCCAGGACGTGGCGGACAAGCTTGTTGAGATTCAGGCATCTCTTCCAGCCGGTATTATTGCTGAGCCGGTTTATGATCGTACCAGCCTGGTGGAGAAAGCCATTGCCACGGTAAGCAAAAACTTACTTGAAGGTGCGCTGCTGGTTGTTGTGGTGCTGTTTCTCTTACTCGGCAATTTACGCGCCGCATTAATTACCGCTGCGGTTATCCCCTTATCCATGCTGATGACCATTACCGGCATGGTAAAAACCGGGGTGTCTGCTAACCTGATGAGCCTGGGCGCTCTGGACTTTGGTCTGATTGTCGATGGTGCGGTGATTATCGTTGAGAATGCAATACGCCGCCTGGCTGAAGCCCAGCATAATGGCACCCAGCAAAACTTGAAAGAACGCCTGAATACCGTGTATGAAGCCACCTCGGAAGTGATACGCCCCAGCCTGTTTGGTGTGGCGATCATTACCGTTGTCTACATCCCCATCTTCTCGCTCATCGGGGTTGAGGGAAAAATGTTTCATCCTATGGCGGCTACCGTTGTGATGGCATTAATATCGGCGATGATTTTATCGTTGACGATTGTACCCGCCGCAGTCGCTGTCTTCGTAAATGGCAAGATCAGCGAAAAAGAAAGCCCGATCATTCGCTCAAGCAAAAACGCCTATAAACCGCTTTTGCAACTGGCCTTGAAATTTCGGGTACTGGTACTCGGTTTTGCCTCGCTGCTGGTGGTTTTTAGTCTCTGGCTGGCGACTACCCTGGGCTCGGAATTTGTACCCCAGTTAAATGAAGGTGATATCGCACTGCATGCAATGCGTATACCCGGCACAGGCCTGGAACAGTCTGTGGAAATGCAGGAAATTCTGGAACAGCGAATCAAATCCTTCCCTGAAGTCGACAAGGTGTTTGCGCGTATCGGCACCCCGGAGATCGCCACTGATCCTATGCCACCTAATGTAGCGGATAACTTTGTCATTCTCAAACCGCGCAGTGAATGGCCTGATCCTGATAAAACCAAGGCGGAGCTGGTCGAACAGATGGAAGCCTCGGTGGAAGAACTTCCAGGCAATAATTATGAGTTCACCCAGCCGATACAGATGCGTTTCAATGAGCTGATTTCCGGTGTGCGCGCCGATGTGGGTATCAAGGTATTTGGGGATGATCTTGATCAATTGTTACTGACCGCCACAGACATTCTCAAAGCAGTACGAAAGGTTGAAGGTGCTGCTGATGCCCGGCTTGAACAGGTCACCGGCTTACCTACCTTATCTGTGATTCCTAACCGAACTGCACTGGGCCGATATGGACTGAATGTGGTTGAATTACAGGACTGGGTATCCGCTGCGATTGGTGGAGAATCGGCGGGCATTTTATACGAAGGCGACCGTCGCTTCGAGCTGGTGGTACGCTTACCCGAAACCATCCGCCGCGATGTTGAAAAACTGGCCTTCCTGCCCGTGCCTTTAGCCAATGGCGATTATGTGCCTTTAAATGAAGTCGCCACCCTGGATATTTCGCCGGCACCGGCACAGATCAGCCGTGAAAATGGTAAACGACGCGTTGTGGTTACTGCCAATGTTCGAGGCCGTGACCTGGGTAGCTTTGTCAGCGAAGTCAAAGATAAGGTGCGCAATGATGTGCAGCTACCCGCCGGTTACTGGCTGAGCTATGGTGGCACCTTTGAGCAGCTCGAGTCTGCCAGTAAACGGCTATCAATAGTGGTTCCCATCACTTTATTGATTATCCTGGGCATCCTGGTGATGGCCTTTGCCTCATTAAAAGATGCCCTGATTATTTTCAGCGGTGTCCCACTGGCATTAACCGGCGGCGTGCTGTCTCTGTACTTGCGTGATATGCCCCTGTCTATTTCTGCCGGCGTCGGCTTTATCGCACTATCCGGTGTTGCTGTATTGAATGGCCTGGTTATGCTCGCGTTTATTCGTGACCTTTGGCGTGAAAAAGGTGATCTGATCATGGCCGTTACAGAAGGTGCATTAACACGTCTTCGCCCGGTACTGATGACTGCTCTGGTTGCAAGCCTTGGCTTTATTCCCATGGCACTGAATACCGGAACCGGCGCCGAGGTGCAACGCCCACTGGCAACCGTGGTGATCGGTGGCATTATCTCATCCACACTGCTAACGTTACTGGTATTACCCGTGCTGTATCAGTGGCTGCACCAGAATGACGATGAGGTAAAGAAAAAGCAGTAAATTTATAATGAGTCACTCACATCAACATAATCATGATGTTAGCGAAATGGGCGATCACCGTTTAGGGATCGCCATCGCTATTAATTTACTGTTGACCCTGGCGCAGGTGATCGGCGGTATTGTTTCCGGCAGCCTTTCACTGATTGCTGATGCACTGCATAACTTCAGTGATGCCGCCTCACTGCTGATTGCCTGGGTCGCCCGAAAAATCGGCCGTCAACCGGCAGATCATTTCAGAACCTTTGGTTATAAACGCGCGGAAATCATTGCTACATTAATTAATTTAGTCACGCTTGTGCTGGTTGGGCTGTATTTAATTTATGAAGCACTATGGCGAATTTATGAACCACAAG
>Ga0316209_1001746_pt1 | contig 20582 bp, 20 predicted proteins | sample 6monopyrite_MG_FD_204945 | JGI IMG/M metagenome (GOLD analysis project Ga0316209, IMG submission 204945) | Microbial mat bacterial communities from mineral coupon in-situ incubated in ocean water Damariscotta River, Maine, United States -... | ecosystem: Environmental > Aquatic > Marine >...
AAAGTGCCACAAAACATCAACTAGGAGACATTATTAAAAAAGGTGAGAAAATTGCCGAATTAGGCAACTATCCCGAAAACGGAAATTGGGCACCTCATCTTCATTTTCAAATTATGATGAGCATGCTCGATTACAAAATAGATTTTCCTGGTGTTGCTTATTTTAAGCAACTCAATGTTTGGAAAGAGCTTTGTCCAGACCCAAATTTATTGTTCAACTCTAATGCTCTTAAAGGTTCAAATACTTCAACAAATAAAGAACTCATTGCATACAGAAAACAACATTTAGGTAAAAGTTTAAACCTACACTACAAAACACCAATTAAAATGGTTCGTGGTGCTGGTGTTTATTTAATGGACCAATATGCACAGAAATATTTAGACACAGTAAACAATGTGGCGCATGCTGGTCACGAGCATTTTAGTGTTGTCAAAGCTGGTCAAGAACAAATGGCATTGCTAAATACCAATTCAAGATATTTACATGACACTATTAATACACTCGCCGAAGAACTTATTGAAACCTTACCTCCAGAATTAAACGTTTTACATTTCGTGAATTCTGGGAGCGAAGCAAACGAATTGGCTATTAGAATGGCAAAAACCTTTTCAGGGGAAAAAGACATTATTGCAAGTGAATTTGGTTATCATGGCAATACCAATATGTGTGTTGATATTTCGTCCTATAAATTTGATGGCAAAGGTGGAAAAGGTGCTCCAGAACACACTCATATTTTCCCAATTCCTAATGCTTTTCGTGGCAAGTATTGCGGTAAAAATACAGCAGATAAATATGCCGAAGAAGTCAAAAATTGTATTAAAAAAGTTCAAAACAATGGACGCAATATTGCTGCCTTTATTATTGAACCAATTATTAGTTGTGGTGGTCAAGTAGAATTACCTGAAGGTTTTTTAGCTAAAGCCTATAAAATGGTTAGAGAAGTTGGAGGCGTTTGCATTTCTGATGAAGTTCAAACAGGTTGTGGTAGAATGGGAACAGCATTTTGGGGCTTTCAGTTGCATGATGTGGTTCCAGATATTGTAACCATAGGCAAACCTCTTGGTAATGGTCATCCAATTGCTGCTGTTGCTTGTACAAAAGAGGTTGCAGACAAATTCGCCAATGGCATGGAGTATTTTAACACCTTTGGTGGGAATCCGGTGTCATGCGCTATTGCAACCGAAGTTTTACGAACTGTAAAGCGAGAAAAATTACAACAAAATGCTTTGGAAGTTGGTGAATTTTTAAAAGCTGAGTTAAAGAAACTTTCAAAAGAATTTCCAATTATTGGAGATGTTCGTGGTCAAGGATTATTTCTTGGCATTGAATTGGTGGATGACAACTTGAATCCTTTAGCAAAACAAACCGATTATTTGGTTAACAGAATGAAAGATCATGGTATTTTGATGAGTACGGATGGCCCAGATCATAATGTGTTAAAAATTAAACCTCCAATAGTTTTTAGTAAAGAAAATGCAGAAGAACTAATCTTCTATTTAAAAAAAATTCTTGCTGAAGACTTTATGATTACCTTTTAAAACGTTTAAAGTAATCTCTATTTAAGCTGCATTGTGTGTTTTAATATGCTGATAGAGTTCTTTGCATCCTAACCCAACAATAGTTAACTTTTTATTATTAATGATAGCTGTATTATGTAATTTTGTTATAGCACTAACACCCTCACGATCTATACTATTTAATCCTTCTATATTGATTGTAAGATGATCAATCTTATCAAATATATTCTTAAAAGTATGCCGAAATGTATGCAGGTTTTTTTTTGTAAGGTTACCCTTTATCTTAAAACAATTATCACAATTGGAAATTTCCAGAACCATAGGCTAGTTTTTTAAAAAGTTGCTGAAAATCAAATATTTAATCTAAAATCGTAAAAAAAATAATACAAATATATATTTTTCGATAAACGGAATAAATATTAGATTTGGTAGCAATTAAAATCCTTCTCACATATTATGAAACCCATTGTTAGAAAAGCAACTAAAAAAGACCTACCTGTTTTGATGGAATTTATGAAGGGTCTCGTTGAAGCAGAACGACCTATGGATCCAACCATAAAAGATGGACATGTTGTTTATTATGATCTTTCTAAAATAATGCAGAACAAAGATTCAGATTTATTTGTGGTTGAACTCAACAATGAATTAGTTGCTTCTGGATATGCTAAAATTAAGGAAGATAGACCTTACTTAAAACATGACAAACAAGGCTATTTGGGTTTTATGTTTGTACCAGAAAAACATCGTGGAAATGGTTATAATAAACTCATCATGGATGTTTTACTAAAATGGTGCAAAGATCGAAACATCTTTGAAATACGATTGGATGTTTACCAAGACAATCCTTCAGCCATTAGAGCTTATGAAAAAGCTGGTATGAAAAAGCATCTTATAATGATGCGAATGAACTTAAACGATTAAAATTTTCTATCGGGATTGAAAGGCTCAAGATTCAAAGATGGTTTTTTATTTGAAATAATTTCCGAAACCAATTTCCCAGTTGCAGTGCTCATACTCCAGCCCATCATGGCATGACCAGCAGCAATAGTAAGGTTGTTGCATTTTTTGGACTTTCCAATATAAGGCAACCCATCTGGTGATACTGGACGCAAACCACATGCTGCATTGTCCTTTTCTTCAACAGTTAATTTTACATTTGGATAATATTGAGTTGCCGCTTTGGCTATTGCTTCAACACGAACTTTGTTTATATCATGATTGATGCCTGCAATTTCCATGGTACCTGCAAACCTCGTAAAACCATTCATTGGAGTTACTGCTGCTTTTGCTTCAGCCAAAATCGCAGGAATCGTAATTCCTGTGTCTCTTTCAGTATTTATACGATAACCTTTACCTGCTTGAAGCAATAATTTCACACCTAGCTTTTTTGCCAAAACACTAGTCCAAGACCCTGCTGCCATTACAATTTCATCAGGTTGATACGTGGACTTGTTTGTTTTTACTGTTTGAATTTTTCCATCACTAACATTTAAATCTTCTACTTTTTCATTAGAAGAAATTTTCACTTCAGAATTGATTAAGTGAGTTTTTAATTCTGTCATAAATTCACGAGGTGTTGAATGATGGTCACATTCAAAATAAGCAGCACCTATGGCATTAACTGTTGTGTTAGGTTCCATGGCATTGATTTCTTCCCTGTTTACCTCTTTCGCAACCAATCCTAATTCTTTAGCATATTCAGCCACTTTAAGTTCTTCCTCCAACATCTTTTCTGTTTGACATAACATAAAAAGTCCTTTCTTATCGTAATGAAAGGTAAATCCATTTTCTTTTTTAATATCTGTCATCAATTCTTGGCTCAACACTGTGATATCCCTTATGACTGGAGCCGCTTTTTCAACATGTTTTTGGTTACATGATTTATTAAAAGCCAAGGACCATTTTAAAAAATCAGCATCTAAACGAGGTTTTATATATAATGGACTTGCTGGATTAAACATCCATTTTAATCCTTTTTTCATAACTCCTGGAGCAGACAAAGGAATTAAATGACTTGGCGACAAATAACCAGCATTTACATAAGATGCTCCTGAATCTAAATTAGATTGGTCAACAACAGTTACCTGATGCCCTTCTTTTTGAAGGTAATAGGCTGAACTTAGCCCAATAATTCCGCCTCCAATAATTAAGACTTTTTTACTCATTATTTTAACTTTATTGAGACCTCACAGGTTTTAAAACCTGTGAGATTTAATTTTTGGTTCTATTAATTGGTTTGATTCAAATCACCTGAAACCCATGTGCATAAGGATCATCCTCATCATCAATAATAATTGTATTATAACCATATATTTTTGCCCAACCTTTAATGCTTGGAATGATTGCCAATTTGCCGTCTAATTTAGTTTCTTTTTCAATACAACCAATAAATTTACTGCCAATAAAACTTTCGTGAATAAAATCTTCTCCTTTTTGAAGCTTCCCTTTATAATGCAGTTGTGCCATTCTTGCCGAAGTTCCTGTTCCACAAGGGCTTCTGTCTATTGCTTTATCTCCATAAAATACGGCATTTCTTCCTGATGAAGTTGGATCTAATGGGTTTCCAGACCATAACATGTGCGTAACATCTCGAATGGTTTCATTTTCAGGATGAATAAACATATTTGGGTATTTTTTATTAATACGTTCTCTAACTACTTGCGAGTATTGTATAATCTTGCTTGCTGTAAAATCATGCACTCCAGAAAAATTTTCTTGAGGGTCAACAATGGCATAATAGTTACCACCATAAGCTACATCAAAATTAATTTCACCCAATTCTGGGCATTCAATAGTTAAATTTTCTGCTGCCAAATAGCTTTTTACGTTGGTAAGTTTTACCCAATCTACTTTTCTGTTGGTTTCTTGGTAATCGATTTCAACCAAACCAGCTGGAGTCTCCATTTTAATTTTTCCTGGGATTCTTGGTTTTATTAGTCCTTCTTCAATAGCAATCGTGATAGTTCCAATCGTTCCATGACCACACATTGGTAAACATCCAGAGGTTTCAATAAATAAAATGGCAAAATCGTTTTCTGGTTGGTGTGATGGGAATAAAAAACTTCCGCTCATCATGTCGTGACCACGTGGTTCAAACATCAATCCTTTACGAATCCAATCGAATTCTTTCAAAAAATGTTGGCGCTTTTCGCTCATTGTTTCACCAACCAAATTTGGATGTCCTTCGGTTATTACACGAACTGGGTTTCCGCAAGTGTGCGCATCAATGCAAACAAATTTAGTTCTACTCATTTTATATATTTTAACACCCTCCTTAATCCTCCCTCAAGGGAGGAATCCTTATCAATTCCATTCTTGAAGGGGTTATGTAAGTATTTTACTCATTCAATTTTTTCTGTATATAAGCATCCATTCGTTTTTCCATAATGGAGAGTGTTACAGTACCTTCTTCAAGAATGACTTCATGAAACTCACGAATATCAAATTTTTCACCTAGAGCAAATTCCGCTTTTTTACGAAGTTCTCTTATTTTTATTTCACCAATTTTATAAGACAATGCTTGTCCTGGCCATGAAATGTATCTATCTGTTTCTGTTGTTACCTCATGAATAGATAAGGCTGTATTTTCTGCCATATAATCCAACATTTGCTGTCTTGTCCATCCTTTTGCATGCACGCCAGTATCAACCACTAATCTGCATGCTCGCCACATTTCGTAAGTTAGTTGGCCAAATTTCTCATAAGGCGTCGTATATATACCCATTTCATCTGCTAAATATTCAGAGTATAATCCCCAACCTTCGCCATAAGCCGATAAATATAAGTTTCTTCTAAATCTTGGAATCGTTTCAGGTAATTCATTGTTCAAAGAGATTTGTAAATGATGGCCTGGAACCGCTTCATGTGCTGTTAATGCAGGAATGGTATAGAGTGTTCTGCTTGGTAGATTATAGGTATTAACCCAATAAAATCCAGCCGTTGTTTCGCTACGCGAACCTGAATATCTTCCGCCTGTATAATTAGGCGCAAGGTCAGCTGGAACAGGTACCACACCATAAGGTTTACGAGGTAGTGTGATGAAAAATTTAGGCAACTCTGCATCAATTCTTTTAGCAATATCACGTGCAAACATTAATAATTCTTTTGCTGTTTTTGGGTAAAATTGTTCATCTGTTCTCAAAAATTGTAAGAAATCTGCAAAACTACCTTTGAAATCTAAATCATCGATTATTTTTTGCATTTCTGCTTTGATTCTTGCGACTTCTTTAAGTCCAATCTGATGAATATCCTCTGCTGTGTATTGATTACTTGTTGTAAAAAAATTGATTCTATTTTGATAAAACTCTTTCCCATTTGGTGTTGTTGAAATCCCTAAACCTTTTCTTGTATTTGGGAAATATTCGTTTTGAAAAAAGGTTTTTATTTTTTTGTATTCATCGACTACATTTTTTTGAATACTCGTTTTTGCAGCTTGAATTACTGAATCTTTTTCGGTTGAGGATAATGATTCTGGCAAGTTTAGAAATGGTTTATAAAATTCACTTTTAGTTACATCTGCAACGATGTGCTTGTTATACGTATCATCATAATTATTAAAAACAGCTCTAGGCTGCGCCATGCCTTCTTTTATTGAAGCTCTTAACACATCTAAGTTATAATCAATACTTTTAGGCAAGTTTTCAAGCCTGTTTAAATAATCAATAACTTGTTTTTTATTATTAAGCGTTCTATTTCCCATTCTACTTAAATTGAGATGGAAAGCATTTTCGTTTGTTATGGTGTTTAAATAGGTTTTATACGTATTTGAATCTATTTTATCTTGTAAAACGAACAATAATAATTCTCTGGATATTTTTTCGGTTTCAGATAAACCTGCTTCTGAAACTTGCTCTAATTCTTCTTTTAATTTCTTTGAAAAATCAGCTTCAGCTTGATAGTATTTTACTGTATTTTCCATAGATTCGTTCCACTTAAAATCATAATCCCTATCTGTATCATACTTAGCAATTATGTTATTTAATTTATTTGAATTTGACTCTTGACCAAAAGAGAACAAACCTATTAGAACTATGACAAGTAAAATTTTGAAACGTTTCATAAAAAGTGCTTAATTGTTATATTTTTTGGTTAGTGAGTTTCCCATTCACATTTCGTGTTATGTTTAATGGATTTTCATTTTTTAACTCATCAGGAAGCAATTCGTTAGGCCAATCTTGAAAAGAAAATGGTCTCACAAATCGTTTAATGGAATCTACTCCAACAGCAGTAAAACGACTATCTGATGAGGCTGGATAAGGCCCTCCATGAACCATTGAAGGACAAACCTCAACACCTGTTGGCACGCCATTATAAATTATACGACCAACTCTATTTTGCAAAGCCGAAATAATGTTTGAATACTTTTCTGCTTCATCATCTGCTATTAAAGTTCCTGTAAGTTGTCCTTCAAGGTTACTGATAATAGCTTCCATCTGCTCAAGACTATCACATTGTACAACCATAGAGAAAGGTCCAAAAACTTCTTGGTGAAGTGCTGTATTAGCTAAAAATGTTTTGCCTTCAACGGTTGTAATAGCTTGTCTTGCATAGTTTTCTTTTACATCAGTATCGTAATTAGCAACAACACTCAATTCTGGTTGCGCTATTGCTTTTGCTTTATTGCTTTCATAAGCTCCATAAATATTAGGATGCAACATGCAAGATGGTTCTATTTTTACAATCTCATTAGCTAACGTAGTGATGAAGTTGGTTAACTCATTTCCTTTTAATCCAATAATCAACCCTGGATTTGTACAAAATTGACCTGTACCAAGTGTTATGGAGCTTGCATAGGTTTTAGCAAGAGATTCGCTTCTATTTTTTAATGCATTGGGTAGCATTATGACTGGATTTATACTTCCCATTTCAGCAAAAACTGGAATTGGTTCTTCGCGTTTTGCAGCTAAATCGTATAAGGCACGACCTGCACGAATGCTTCCAGTAAAACCAACGGCTTTCACCTCTGGATGTTTTACCAGTTGCACACCAACTTCAATCCCTGAACTATTAAGGTTTGAAAATATACCGTTTGGCATATTTGTTTTTTCAGCAGCTTTTATAATTGCAGAAGCTACTAATTCGCCTGTTCCAGCATGCATAGGATGCGACTTCACAATAACTGGGCAACCAGCTGCTAAGGCTGCTGCAGTATCACCTCCAGCGGTTGAATAAGCCAATGGGAAATTACTTGCTCCAAAAACCACCACAGGACCTAATGGAATGTTCATTTTTCTAATGTCTGCTTTTGGGATGGGTTCTCTATCTGGAATTGACGTATCTATGGTCGCTTCTACCCAAGAACCATCTTGTACTAAATCAGCAAAAGAACGCAATTGAAAAATGGTTCTTCCTCGTTCTCCTTTGGCTCTTCCTTCCGGTAATCCTGTTTCAGAGCAATAAACACTGATAAGCTCATTATCTAACGCTAGAATTTCATCAGCAATTGCATTAAGAAAATCTGCTTTTTCCTTCCCTGAAGTATGCCTCAAAGTCTTAAATGCTTTTGAAGCTAATTCAACAGCTTCGTTTATTTCTTCTAGAGTAGCCTCAATATAAATAGGTTCGTTTTCAATATTAATTTGAGGGTTAAACGTTTTGTATGTTACATTCCCTTTTCCAGAACGTTGATTTCCTATATAATTTTTTCCTGTTATCATGTTACCCACCTTAATCCTCACTCAAGAGAGGAATTGATTTATTTAAATTGTTAACTATTATTAATTCTTCGTATATGTGCTTCAACATTTACTGGTTTGTACACAATTTTTGTTGAAACTGGATATTTTTCCAGTAAATTTTTTGGTCTAATTGGTCGCTTTTCAAAGCCTCCTCGACAGTTAGGACACACATGCTATAATGTTGTTTCAACACATTTCGTACAGAATGTGCATTCAAACGTACAAATCATTGCTTCCTGCGAATTAAAGGGCAATGATTTTTTACAATGCTCGCATGTTGGTCTTATTTCTAACATTTTTTCTTACTAAACTAAGCTTTTAAATTTTTGTATTCAGGTAGTGTTGGTCTGGTTCGCATACCTTTAGCAATAATGGCTAATACTTTTTTTCTTTCGTCTTCAACCAGAGGTAAACGTGGTGCACGAACATTTTCTGTACCAATTCCTGTAGCTACTTCTGCTAGTTTAATATTTTGTACTAATTTAGGATTAATATCCAACTCTAGCAATGGCAAAAACCAACGATATATTTCTAAAGCTTCTTTTATTCTTCCTGCTTTTTGTAATTCGTAAATAGCGACTGTTTCTTTTGGGAAAGCACATACTAAACCAGCAATCCATCCATCGGCTCCCATTAACAAACTTTCGAGTGCCACAGTATCTACTCCTGTCATAATTTTAAGTCTATTTCCAAATCTATTCTTAATTCTAGTTACATTAGAGATGTCTCTAGTAGATTCTTTTACGGCTTCTATGTTATTGCATTTTAACAATTCTTCAAACATATCCAAAGTCACTTCAATTTTATAATCTACAGGATTGTTGTATATCATTATTGGTAAAGATGTCTTGTTTGCAACTGCTTTGAAATACTCAACAGTTTCTCTATCTCCAGCTTTATATCGCATTGGAGGCAGCATCATTAACCCATCAGCGCCATCATCTTCTGCCTTTTGAGCAGCAGCAATTGCTCCTTTAGTAGATTGTTCAGCAATATTCATTAAAACAGGCACTTTTCCATTTACCATTTTAACTGTTTCCTGAGTTAGAATACTTTTTTCGTCATCTAATAAAGTACTTGCTTCACCTAAAGTTCCGCCTAAAACAATGCCATGAACTCCTGCATCTAACTGTGCTTTAATGTTGGTTTTAAACATTTGCAAATCTAAAGTATCATCATCTTTGAACTTTGTTGTTACTGCTGGCATTACGCCTTCCCATTTTAAACTCATTGTAATTAATTTTGTTTAGTAAAATTAGTGCTGATTTCTAAGAAAAAATAATGCATTTTTATCCATAATACGTATTATATTATCCATAAATATTATTTATAGTAAAATATTGAATATTATTTGCATACATTAGTACTATGAAAGTATTGCCATTTAAAATACCAAAACCTGAGCATGATGCCCTAATTTATCAGGAAGACAAAGAAATGGTGTTCTACGATAAATTTCATCAACACGAAGAAATTCAAATAAGTTATATTGCTGAAGGTGAAGGCACTCTCGTTGTTGGAGATACTATTAATTATTATAAAAAAGGTGATGTATTAGCTATTGGAAGTAACTTGCCACATGTGTTTAAGAGTAATAGTTCTTCAAATAAGGTTTCAGTGATGTTGACATTGTTTTTTTTAAAAGATGCCTTTGGAGCCTCTTTTTTTGAGTTAGAAGAGTTAAGGGAATTGAAACCTTTTTTTAAAAAGGTAGCTTATGGTTTTAGGGCTTCTTCAAAATCAAAAAAACTTGCAACTTATTTTCTACAATTATCTAAAAGTAGCAAATTGCAGTGTTTTATTATACTATTGGAAGTTTTAAAAACGCTTTCCAAATCTAAAACTCAGTCATTATCATCTTTTATATATGATAAAAAATATACTGATAGCGAAGGGAAGCGCATGCGAGATGTTATGGATTTTACCATACAAAATTACCACCTGCAAATTAGTTTGGATGATGTAGCACAGGTTTCAGCGATGACAAAAAATGCATTTTGCAAATATTTTAAAAAGCGAACCAACAAATCTTATTTCACATTTTTAAACGAATTGCGTATTGAAAATGCGTGCAGGCTATTACAAACGACTAAAAACTTATCAATTGCAGAAATAGCTTATAAGTCTGGTTTTAACAATATCTCCAATTTTAACAGACAGTTTAAATCGATAAAAAAAACAGTTCCTTTGGAATACAGAAAAACAAAAACAGTTTAGGGGTTATATCTTTTTAACGTAGTCTGTAATAATTACAATCTGTGTTGGACCAACTTTTCCTTCGATATATTTTTCGTTATCTCTATCCAAACGAATATTCCTTACAGCTGTACCTTGTTTTGCAACCATACTAGACCCTTTCACTTTCAGGTCCTTAATAAGAACTACCGAATCTCCTGTTTCTAAAATTACCCCATTTACGTCTCGATGTATTACTTTATTAGCGTCGTCTTCGCCTTCGCCAGTAGCTTTTGCAAACTCAAGCGTTTCTTCATCTAGATACATCATGTCCAACAAATCTTGAGGCCAGCCTTCATTTTTCAATCTAGATAACATTCTCCAAGCAACTACTTGCACTGGTTTGTGTTCGCTCCACATACTATCGTTTAAACATCTCCAATGGTTTGCATCTGTAGCTTCCGGGTTTTCAATTTGTTGAATACATGTTTTGCAAGCAAAAAGTGAAGTTTCTAAATTCTCATCTTTTGATGGTGGGACAGTAAAAACTTGAAGATTTTCATCACTTGAACACAATTCACAAATTGTATTACTGCGTTTTTTTAGTTCTCTTTCTAAACTCATTCTTGAAATTTAATTTGCCATGCAATGATACATTTATATAATTGCTTCTACAAGTTGTTCAGTTCCTCTCTTAATTTCTTTGTCATTCCTTTTACAACCATGTCGTAACTATGATCGATGAGTTCAAATATCAATTTTAAAGACAGTTCCTTTTTATAAATTGCTAGAGTATTCCAATGTTTGTTGCTTACATATGGTCCTGCATAAATACTTTCATATGTATCTCTTAACTCAATGGTATATTCTGGGTCACATTTTACGGTAATTGCAGCTTCTCCTCTCTCAAACTTATCTAAAGGTGCCATCAGGAACATTTTGTTCATCACTTTAAACACAAGGGTATTTTCGTCAAAAGGAAAACTTTCGGTTGCAGCTTTTTTTGACAAACAATGGTCTCTAATTTGATCTATATGCATTATGAACGTTTTATTTTATAAGCTTCTTATGAGCTTCTTCAATTTTTAAAGACGAATAATCCAGCTTCCATCCAATGGTTTTTACAATAGTTTCAATAAGCAATATTGCTTCAAGAGCTTCTTTTTGAGCTGCTTGGAATAAACCACTTTCAGGGATTTTATCTTTAATATGAATCTTGGCTTCGTTTTGTAAATCGGTAAGGTCGTTTGCTTCAAATTTATTGAAATAACCATCTTTTTTATCGTAATAATCTAAAGTGGTTTCTATTGACAATACTTCTGCTTCAGGAAAATTATGCAATACCAAAGTTTTAGAACTAGAATTAGCTTTCATACTAATTTTTGATAAATCAAATCCAATATATGCCTTAGCATTAACCACAACCAGTGCTTTCTTTTTACTGGCTATGAGTTTTAAAAACTTTTGTTTAACGTCTTGATAATGATATATTTCAGCAAAATCGCCTTCAACAGTTATAAATTTACAAACACTTTTTACTTTATCCAAAAGAATAACAGACTGTGAATTGGCCAATTTTTTTGATTGCTGATATCTAATAAAAATAATGACTCCAACAGTTAACAAAACACCCGCTACTAATCCTAAAATGGCTTCCATATTATTCGTATAATTTATACAATACAGGTTTACTTGGCGTTGCATCGTTTTCAAATGGCGCAATTTGAAGGTTTAAAATGTACTTACCATCTTCAATAGGGTTAGGCACATAAATAAATTCTGTAATGGTAGCTTGGGTTCTAATTTTTCCATTGGTGTTCCAAAAAGCATTGTGTGCTAGTAATTGGCCATTATCCTTTTCTTTATCCACACTTGGTAAATCGATAAGCAAATGCTTGACGCCTTTGTTTTTTAAGTACACTGCAGCTTCTTTCAATAAGTAAGGTGGATTTGTATTTGAATAGTGCTGTGATAGTTTTTCGGTTGTATTTGGCAGTGTTCTAATAATGACTGCTTCCCGTTTTTTATTGCCAATTGCAAATCGGAGCTGTTTTGCCGAAATCACAAAATCGTCACCTAGTTTTTCTGGTGCTACAGTAATTACTTCAGCCACAAAAAAGAACTGTTTTAGACATTGATTGATGCTGTATTTTTTCTGGGTAATATGACCAACGCATTCGGTATGTGTACCATGAGCATGTGGATTAAAGCTAATATTGTTAAAATTAACTGGCGCACCATGCTCGACGCTTCCAACCCAATTATCAATTTTAACTGGCTCAATACTTGGCTCTTTAATATACCATGCATTTACGTTGTTTTTTGTAGCACGTAACGGAATAGATATGTCTAAAGGTTGGTCTATATATATGGCGTATGTACGACTGTTTACGTTTATAACTGCTTTCATTTATGTAATTGGGTTTATTGGTAAATTTAATGATTAAATCATAAACAAATCTGAAGCTATTCCATCAATTAAAAATTTTCCTTTTTGGGTTGCTGTAATGTGATCTTCTTTAATTTCTAAAGAGCTGCTTTCTAAATAAATTTTTATCGAATTTAAAAGATGTTGTTTAAACTCCATCCCAAAATCCGTTTCTATTTTGTTTAAAGAAATTCCCCAAATGGTGCGTAAACCAGTCATAATATATTCATTGAACCTATCTTTTTCTGAAAGTATTTCAACAGTTGATGGTAGTTCGTTTTGCTCAATAGATTTTATGTACCTAGTATTATTAGCAACATTCCAACTACGCTTATTCTCATTAAAAGAATGCGCTGATGGGCCAATTCCTAAATACGGTTTTCCTTGCCAATAACTTGTATTGTGTTTTGAGAAATAATTAGGCTTTCCAAAATTTGAAATCTCATAATGCACAAAGCCTTGTTTTTTTGTTTCAGTAATTAAGTAATTAAAATGCTTTAAAGCTAATTCTTCATCCATTGGAGGATAAGTGCCTTTTTTAATAAAGCTATCTAATGCTGTTTTTGGCTCTACAGTTAAGGCATAACTCGATATGTGGTTCACACCAAATTTAAAAGCAGTTTGTAAATTTTCGTTCCATTTTTCTACACTCATGTTAGGAATCCCATAAATTAAATCGATAGTAATATTATTAAAGTAGCGAGTTGCCATAGACAAGCATTCTTTTGCTTCCTTAGAATTATGTGCACGATTCATGTTTTGTAAATCATCTTCAAAAAAGGATTGAATGCCAATGCTAAGTCTGTTTATTCGTGTATTTGTTAATTCGTTTAATCGTTTACTTGGTAAATCGTCAGGATTGGCTTCTAAAGTGATTTCTGGGTTATCAATTACATTAAAGTTGTTATAAACTTCATTAATCAACATACTCAATTCTTCATTCGTTAATAGTGAAGGTGTTCCGCCACCAAAATAAATGGTTTCAATAGGTTGATTTTGAAGTGTCTCTTTTCGAAGCTCCAATTCTTTAATTAAAGCACTAATAAGTTCATCTTTCTTCTTTAGCGAGGTAGAAAAATGAAAATCGCAATAGTGACATGCTTGCTTGCAAAATGGTATATGGATGTAGATGCCTGACATTTAGTTTTCAGTTTTCAGTAGCAGTCTTCAGTCGTTTAGAGATTCAATTCATGTTTTGCAAACAACTGCATACTGCGACTGCAACTGTTTACTTTTACCGAATTTTATCTTGATTCTGTTTTACAAAACTATCCCAACCTGAATAATTTTTCCCAACGGTTACTTTTCCAGAATTGTAAAAATGACAAACAGCTGCAGCTAAACCATCGGTTGCATCTAGGTTTTTAGGGAGTGTTTTTAAGCCTAAGGTGCTTTGTAGCATTTTTGCGACTTGCTCCTTGCTTGCATTACCATTTCCAGTGATTGCCATTTTAATTTTTTTTGGTAAATATTCGGTAATTGGTATTTGTCTTGACAAGCCTGCAGCCATAGCAACGCCTTGGGCTCTTCCTAATTTAAGCATACTTTGCACATTTTTTCCAAAAAATGGTGCTTCAATAGCTATTTCATCTGGATGATGTGTATCTATAAGTTCTATGGTTCGCTCGAAAATGAGCTTTAGTTTTAGGTAATGGTCATCATATTTTTTTAAATTAAGTTCGTTAAGTTGCATGAACTGCATGTTTTTTTTAACCACTTTTATAAGCCCAAAACCCATAATGGTTGTTCCTGGATCAATCCCTAATATAATTCTTTCTTTAGCCATTAATCACAATATCTACAACCACTTAATGCTACTGAAAGTCCTACAGTTGCATATACTAAGTCTCCATTAAATGAGTAACCATCTGTTACAACATCGTATTTATCTTTACTCGTCAAACTCTTTACATAAGCAGCATCTACAAAAATGGAAAGCTTACGCGATAGACTATAGTAAACATCCAATCCTATTAACCCATTTAAGTAAGTATAAGTGTTTTGAGAATCATTTAACAGAGGTTTTGAAAAACTCACTCCAGGTCCTACATGTGCTTGAACAGACATTTCTTGAGGTAAAAAATTTAAAGTGTTCGTAAAATCAAAAACAAACTGTGTATTAATTCTAGTGTAATTTAACTTAAATTCTAATGAGCCATCATCGTTCTTTGCTCTATTAAAACCAACATCCAACTTTGCTCCTAATTTGTTGGTTTTAAACATATAACGAATGCCAAAATTAACTGTTGGTAAATTAACATCTTTAGCGTAATAACCATCATTTTCGCCATTGTCTATTGGGTTATTTACCCCTAACGCTAGTTGCAATCTAAATTTTTCGGTATCACCTTGACTAAACCCAAAAGATATGGCACTTACAAACAGAAAACAGAGTAAAGGTCGTTTATATTTATATTTTATAAAGGTCATTTACAATAATAGTTTTAATTTGTGACAAAATGATTAGTGGATTATCATACAAAACTAAGCAATTCTTTTTTGTACTTATTAAGTTAAGCATTGTTATTGGTGCTGCCTATTTTATTTACAAAAAACTTACAAATAACAAAGAACTGGATTTCTCTGTTTTTATTGATTTTTTAACAAAAAACAGCCTTTTTTCGATTAAAACTGTTCTTTTTTTGCTGTTTTTAACCTTTTTTAATTGGTTTCTTGAAATATTAAAATGGCAAAATCTTGTGTTTTATGTGAAGCAAATTTCTTTTTTTGAAGCATTGAAACAAAGTTTAGCGTCGCATACAGCCGCTTTATTTACGCCTAATAGAATTGGCGATTATGCTGCTAAATCCATTTATTTTGAGAGTTTTTTGCGTAAAAAGATCCTCCTTTTAAATTTAATTGGAAATATGACCCAAATGCTCATGACACTTTTATTTGGAATCGTTGGTGTTTTTATATTTACATCACAATATCAAGTTGACATTTCTTATTACAAATTAGTACAAATTTTAATTTATACTTTACTGTTTTTTGGTATCCTTGGTTATGGTTTGTTACATAAAAAATTAAAAATTAAAGGGTTTTCAATTACTAAAATAAAAGCGTTTGTAATGCGTATTCCCATGAGAATTCAATTGAAGAATTTACTGTTTTCAATGCTAAGATACCTTATCTTTTCTTTTCAATTCTATTATTTATTTTGTCTATTTGGAGTAGATATTACTTACTTAGATGCTATGGTATTAATAAGCTCCATGTATTTACTAGTTTCAATAATACCAACCATTTTTGTGTTTGATTTGGTCGTTAAAGGAAGTGTCGCTTTATTTATTTTTGGTTTTGCAGGCATCAATAATATTACCATTTTAAGCGTTACTACACTAATGTGGCTATTAAATTTTGTGCTTCCTAGTATTTTTGGCAGTTACTATGTACTAAATTTTAATTTGCCAACAGCTTCTAACATCGATGACTAAATGATTTTTATCATTATTATTACTACAATTTTGTATGGCCTTTTAATAGGTTGTTTTGCTATCGGATTTAACAAAATAAAATCTTTTAACGAGTCTTTTTTAAGGCATTTAACACGTTTTACAATTATTATTCCTTTTAGAAATGAGGAAGAAAATTTACCAGATTTAATTAAGTCTTTAGAACATTTAAACTACTCTAAAAATCATTTCGAAGTGATTTTTGTAGATGATGATTCCACCGACAATTCCTTAGAACTTAGCTCAAGATTGTTAAGCTGTTCGCAGTTGGATTTTAAAATTATTCCGAATATTCGATTATCTAATTCACCTAAAAAAGATGCGGTAACCACAGCCATTAACAAAGCTAAATACCACTGGATTGTAACAACTGATGCCGATTGTGAAGTTCCTAAAGCATGGTTAGAAGTTAGTAATTCATTTATAAACAGTTACGATGTTGCAATGGTAGTCGCTCCTGTAACTTTTAAATCTTCAAATTCTTTTTTTAACCAATTTCAGGTCTTGGATATGTTAAGTCTTCAGGCAGCAACTATTGGAGGTTTTGGTATCTCGCTTCCTTTTTTATGTAATGGTGCCAATTTAATGTATCGAAAAGATTTGTTTAAAGAACTTAATGGATTTAAAAATAATGATGACATTGCTAGTGGCGATGATGTCTTTTTGCTTGAAAAAGCGGTTAAAAAATATCCTAAACTGGTAAAGTATCTAAAATCTAAAAAAGCTGTTGTGTACTCTAAAGCTGAAACGTCTTTATCTGCTCTTATCCAACAACGCATTCGTTGGGCAGCAAAAACAAGCACTTATAAAAATACCTTTGGAAAATTTGTTGGTTTGGTGGTTTTAATGATGAATTTATTGATAGTCGCTACTCTTTTTTTGAGTGTTTTTGGGTTATTTAACTGGTTGTATTTTATAGTATTTTTGGTATCAAAACAGTTAATTGATTATCTATTACTAAGTAAATCTGCAAAATTATTTAATCAAACACAGGCTTTAAACTTATACTTTTTTAGTAGTTTAATTTATCCTTTTTTTACTGTTTTTGTAGCTTTCAAAGCGATGTTTTCAAAATACAAATGGAAAGGCAGAAGTTTTAAAAAATAAGTATCTTTCCAATCGAAATGCAAAAACTATCAAATTACAAAACGTCCAATCCTGCTTTTTCCAATTATTTCTGGGAACACAATCCTGAGACTTATAACACAATGAGTGTTAGAGGCATTATTGTTAAATCTTTATCCTGTATTTTAATTATTGCCCTAATTACTGGGCTTGTTTGGAAATTACATGATAGTGGTATAAATGTCAGGTGGTTTACATTAGGTGGAATGCTTACAGCCATTGTTATTAGCATCGTAATTTCGGTAAGGCAACATTGGGCTCACATTTTAGTACCATTGTATGCAGTTGCCAAAGGGAGTTTTTTAGGTGGTTTTAGCGCTTATATTAAGGTAAAGTATCCAGAACTGCCATTTCAAGCCATTGGTGTGACCATTGTTACATTTTTTACTGTTTTAATATTATATCAAACACGACTTATTGTAGTCACCAAAAAACTCAGAAGCGTCATTATTACAGCTGCAGTAAGCATATTTGTGGTGTATTTTATTTCGTTTATTTTAAGTCTTTTTGGAATTAAATCTTTTGTTTGGGGAACGTCTTGGGTTGCCATCGTTTTTAATGTTATTGCCGCTATTGTGGCTGCCTTTACATTGTTATTGGATTTTGATTATATTGAAAAACACAAGAACAAAGCCAATAAATATAAAGAATGGATTGCCACTTGGGGATTATTGGTGTCTCTTGTTTGGTTGTACACCGAAATTTTAAGGCTCATGCGAACTTTTGCTGTAAAATTCTAACTACTCTACCTTAATTATTATAGGTATTTTAAATTCTGTTTTAACCTGTTGCCCTCTTTTAATAGCTGGGGAAATTTTAGGTAAGTTACTTAGGCTTTCAGTTAAAAAAGTGTTTATTTGAGGGATTTGTGAACTGATTTTTGGGTTACTTTCAATATGCAACACGTGTAAATCTCCTTTTTCAGAAATAAAAAATGACATTTCAATGGTGTCGTTTAAATCTTGGGTAACAACTATTTTCCTTAAAGCAAGTTGGGATGTAATATGATTGGTAAGCGTAGTTTGAAAACATTGCCTGCGAAGCTCTTTGGTTTCTAAGGAATTACAATTATCGAAGGATGGATACTCATCTACTTCGTTCCAATTAAACGTTTGCATTTCTTCGTTGACAATGTCTTGAGAATTCACTTTTTTCTTGTCGTAATAATCGCAAGAGGATAGGCAAAGAATTAAAATAAAAATCTTCAAGTACTTCATTTTTGAAAACTGAAGTGGAAAAATACGATTTTTTTAATTTAGTTCTCTTTTAAAAATTGTGCTTCTTTTAATTGCTTGATTTTGTATTCTACCATCTTATTATATTTACTCTTTGGGAATTTTTTTAAAAAAGCTTCATACAAGTTAATTCTTGTGTCTATGTCTTTATAATATTCGTTTTTTGAATTTATTAAAAAGAAATGAGCCTGTTCGTTTTCTGGGTTTTCATCTACAGCTTTTTTATAAGCATCAATAGCTTCTTTATATTTTTTTTGTCTATTATACACAAACCCTAACTTTACATACTCCTGGTCTAATGGAATATCTTGTAACAATAAAGCTTGTAGCATATATTTTTCAGCATTTTTAAAATCTTCAATACGTTGAAATAACTCGCCTAGCATAAACAAGTTAGTAGTGTTCATCATATCGAACTCTATTGCTTTTTCACCGTGTTCAATTGCTTTTTCAAATTCATATTGATGCATATAACAGTTTCGTAATTTTTCATGAATAAACTGCGACGATTCATTAAGTGTTATTAACTTTTCAAACCATAATGCAGCGTTTTCATACTCTTTTTTCCAATAATAATTTTGTGCTTTTAGGCTAATAAGCTTTTTGTTAGTTGCATACGTACTTAAGCCTATATCAACAAACTTATCAACCGTTGTAAAGTGTTGTTTTTTTAGATGGTATTTGGCAATTTGGAAAATGGCTTTTTGATGTGTACTATCTAAATCAAACGCAGTTCTGAATCGATTCTGGTCGGTAGAATCTCGCAATTGTTGCAATACCAAACCACTTTCGTAGTGATAATTAGGGTTTTTATAATCGATATCGATAAGCTGATAGAATACCTCTAATGCTTCCTTATATTTTTTTACGCGGGTTAATAATTTACCATATTCAAATAAGGTTAGTACATCTTTCGGATTTGTTTTTAAACTGTTTTCATAATTAATTAAAGCCTCATCATAGTTGCTCATAGCCATGTATGCCTTTGCAATTTTATTATAAACCTCCTCTTGGTTTTTATGGCTTTTGTATGCTTTAATCGCTTTGGTGTAGTTACCGTGTATGTACAAACTATCTGCAAGCTGCAAAATCGAAGTTTGAGCTTCGGCTTTAAATGCTAAAAAAACTATAGTTATTAAAAGTACTTTCTTCACTTTTTAATTCTTGTTTTTTATATCTCCTTTTTTGTTTGAAACACTATCTTTTTCGGCCACTTGAAAAATGATTGGCAACGAATAAGGTACAGTTACGGTTTCACCTTTTTGTTTTCCAGGAATCATTTTTGGTAAACTTTGAATTACTCTTACTGCTTCCTCTTCCAGTTTTGGGTGTGGTGCCCTAGACTTAACTCCAACAATGTTACCTTCTTTGTTTATTTTAAACATGACTCTAATTAATTGTCTTCCTGTTAAGCCTAAATCTCCAGCTAAATCTGTATTAAAGTTGTTTTGTACATGTTTTGTAATAGCAATAGAAGTGCAATTTCTTTGTTCATTTGTTGTAGAAAGTGTTTCACAACCTTCAAACATTGGTGGTTGTTCTATAACCGTAAATGGCACTTCAACACTTTCAATTATTTTTGTTTCATTTTGTGTTTTAATGTTTTTCTCTTGTATCATTTCAGATTTCATAAAACCTTTTCCATCTGTAATTATTAAAGCATGAAAAGAATCGTCTTTTACCATTAGTTGTATGAAGTTTTCTTGGCGCTTTTTTTCTTCTTCGGTTAAATTCTTAAAATCATCAACTAACAATCTTAAAATACCATCATGAGTGTTGTTTTCCCAAATTTCTTTGGCTTCATTGGTTTTTTTCCATTCTAAGTATTCATCGTAAGTTCTATCTAGTTTATGCTTTAACTCTTTTAGTGACCTTCTATCCGAATCGGGAATATCGTTAGTTAGACCCAACATTTCTTGAAAAGATATTTGAGTTCTATAATATTCTTCTCTTGTGGCTAAGTACTTATC
>Ga0316209_1001747_pt1 | contig 20579 bp, 13 predicted proteins | sample 6monopyrite_MG_FD_204945 | JGI IMG/M metagenome (GOLD analysis project Ga0316209, IMG submission 204945) | Microbial mat bacterial communities from mineral coupon in-situ incubated in ocean water Damariscotta River, Maine, United States -... | ecosystem: Environmental > Aquatic > Marine >...
GGCGATGTTTGAAAGGGATTTCTGCGGCTTGTCAGTTGTATCAATCATCAAGCTAACCTAGCGTTATTCATCAAGCAAATATCTAAACTCCACTGTCGCGGAGGGCTTTTGCTGCCTGTAACTCCGGTTTTCTTCCAAAATACTCGCAGCGCTCTGTCTTTCTCAGCAATTCATGAAAAAAACGCGGCGCAAATTCTAGAGTGAGGATTGTTTTAGGGGCTTTAGCTTTTTAGTCAGTAGACTGTCTAATATTTACGTTTTAGGGGCTTTAGCTTTTTAGTCAGTAGACTGTCTAATATTTACGTCAGTCAGTAGACTGTCTAATATTTACGTCGTTTTCGAAACATCATCACTCGTGGAGAAAAGGAGCTACCGCCTGTACCACCGAAACAGGACGGAAAACGCGGTAAACTAGCAAAATCGGACGCTCATAATTTGTGGGAAAGACTAAAATATAATGAACAGGCGGTACTATTATTCGCTAAAAACGCTCATGTTTCATTTACCAATAATCGAGCAGAACGTGATTTGAGAATGGCGAAGGTAAAGCAAAAAGTGTCAGGTTGTTTTAGAACGCTTAAATATGCGGAGGCTTACTGTCGAATTTCAAGTTATCTCCAGACGATGGCGAATAAGGGATTTAATCCTTTGATTGCCATTCAAATGGCTATGGCGGGTAAAATTAATGATGTAGGGGGTGAGTAGTTACCAATTGGTTAAATAAAAATCATGATCTAGTCTAATCTGTTCATATAGCGGCCGCTGCTTATATTGAGACTCAACCTTGAGCAAGGCTATTTATATGAGTGTCTGGTTCCTTGCCTGACGCGCCCCATAACATTCAAAGCAGTTAACGCTGAAATAGAGAAGTCTTTAATAAAGTGCCTGTCCAAATTTTTTGCTTGATATTTTTGCGTCTAACGCTTCAAATAGTAGTTCATCTACTGCTTTGTCTTGTCATGTGATGTCACACGCATACCACGAAAATTAAATTTGATACTCATTCTCACACTCTCAATAGTTGAGTCTTTGAATTTTTGGACTTTTGAAATCATTGGGCTCAAAAATCATTGTGGTCAATGTAAATGATCGCCTTTCTGAACCAATGGCAGTGAATCTGACAAGGGAAGCCTGATGGTAAAGCAGCTACCACTTTCCAGACTGCTACTCAGCACAATATCACCGTTATGAGAATGTGCAACGGCTCTGGAAAAACTTAATCCCAGACCGCATCCATCAAGAGTACGGCTTTGATCACAACGAAAAAAGCGGTCGAAAACGCGAGACTGATCGGCTTCCGGTATACCCATTCCATTATCCCGGACCAGAATTTCGATATTCTCCCCGGCGCGATTTAAAGCAACTTCTACCAGACCACCAACTGGCGTGTATTTTATGGCATTATCGAGAATATTAGCCAGCATTCGTTGCAGGTTCTGAATGTTTCCGTGTGTGTGTAGATTATTTTCCAGATTCCAAACTAGTTTGATTTCTTTTTGCTCGGCAATCGCCTCAAAGAGATCACAAGCATCTTGAACCAGTTGTGAAACATTGATCTGTTGTTTGCTTGTTTGAAGCGTGCCGGCTTCGGCCTCTGCGACATCGAGGGTAGAATTGATCATTTGTAATAGCCGGTCACATTCCTCTATGGTGTCTGATGCGACCGACTTGAATTCGTTGGGAGCCTTATCACTTGATAACACCTGCTCTGAGATCACTCTAATGCGCGCTAGCGGACTGCGTAGATCGTGGGCAATGTTATCTGTCATTTCTTTCATCTCGGATACCAAAACCCATATTCTGTCGAGCATAGCGTTAAATGTGTCGACTAGTTGTGTAATTTCCTCCCCTTGAGCAGAAACCGAAACACGCCGGTCTAGTTTTCCTTTCTCAATTTTTGATGCAATATGGCTGACTTCCTTAATACCTTTGACGGCTTGTTTTGCCATAAACCTGCCTACAATGGACACAATTGGAACGGCGATTAGCAGGACTGAAATAAACACATTAAATAGTAGACTCAATAATTCCTGAGCTTCTTCTGTTGACTCTCCGGTATACAAAAGGATGTCGGGCGAGATCAAGTCATAAATGGTTTTGACCTTATGTTCATGTTCCTGCAGATCCAATGTCTGAAGAACAAATTGCTTGTTTGAAAACACCTGCTCAACCAGGCGCTTGTTTTCAGGAAGATCATTCCAGTGAGACAAATCTGAACTAAAAATTCGCTTGCCATTTTTATCAAATAATTGAAAAAAATATTGTTCTTCTTCACCCGGTTTTATTTCGCGTTTGATCGCTCGCTTAACGCCTTCAAGCCCTTCGTTTTGGTACAGCGTTTGAAACTCACCAATATCTTCAATCAGATCCTGCTCTATGTTTCGGGTTAAGGTTTTTTCCAGTGTGAAATAAGATGCGTTGAGAGCCACCGCTATAAAAACGATCGCAAATATTGCATACCAGATGGATAATCTGAACGCTAGCGTATTAGGAAGGCGGATCATTTTTCTTGTCTAAAAACGTAACCAAGGCCACGTATTGTGTGGATTAATGAGGTGTTAAAGTTCTTATCTACTTTTTCTCTCAGTTTGCTAATGCGCGCTTCTACCACGTTAGTCTGTGGATCAAAATTATAGTTCCAGACGCGTTCCATAATCATGGTTTTTGAAACAATGTGCCCGGCGTTGCGCATAAGATATTCCAGTAGCGCAAACTCTTTTGGTTGCAGGTCTATTTTTTTTCCTTGTCGAGTAACCGTCCGCGCCAATAGATCCAGCGACAGCTCATGAATAGTCAAACTGGTGGTTTCGATAGCGCTATTGGAGCGCCGTAAATGTGCGTGTATTCTCGCTAGCAGTTCACTGAACGAGAACGGCTTAATCAAGTAATCGTCACCGCCGCTATGCAGGCCTTTTACCCGATCATCAATCGATCGTTTGGCACTGAGAATAATAACCGGCGTATCGATCTTTTGTTTACGCATTCTTTCTATGATCGACAGGCCGTCCAGTTTAGGCAGCATAATATCGACAATATCGAGGTCGTAGCTATTGTTAAGTGCCAGGTCCAGGCCTTCAATTCCATCGGCAGCATGATCGACACAATAACCTGCTTCCTCCAGTCCTTTAACAATAAAGTTGGAAATGACCTGATCGTCCTCGATTAGTAATATTTTCATTACCGCTAAGTTATCCTGTTTTAATTTTGCATTTGTATCGGATAGACAAACGCAAAATATAGCTTTTTTAACCCACACTGCCAAATATTGAGCTTAAGCCGACATGGTGTATACAAGTGATCCAATCTGAAGTGTAGGCGATGAAGTTATAGTTCAATATTAAAATTCGTAGTCAAAGCCTATTGCTATTTCCATGGCATCGCCGAGAGTGTAGATAACTTCTCTCTCGGTTTTATCGGAGAAGGAAAACTGTCTATTCATATTCTGCTGAACGATAAAAGAGAAAGTACCTCCGTGTATCAACTCGTAACCAAACTGGACCCCAATACTATTATATTCATCTTCAAGATAGCCGCCTTGCATGCCGATCACCGGACTTGTATCGGAAAGCCTGATGGTGTTGGTTCCACTTTCATTATAGAAGAAGGTGGTCGAAAACGCCTCAGTATAGTGATAAGTCAGATGCGTTTCCGGGAATTCACTGCTTATTTCAAATTCGCCAGACCAACCTTCTTTACTATCATGATTCCACTCTATTTCAAGGTCCATCCCAAGCTCTGCGCCATCTGCGTCAAGATATTCCAGGTTAACGTTTAGCGTATAGCTCCAGCTTTTGGACGCTTCGTAATTAAAGTCAACACCGGCTTCATACTCAAACGAGCTACTCATTTCTTTTTCAAAAGAGGACTCGGCCTCAAGATAATAAGTAAACTCCCATTGGTCATTTATTTCCTGCTCAAAATCAATTCCCAGCTGTATGGTGTCAAATGTCGTCCACGGTTCAGCAGTTGTGCCAGACACAAAGGGAAGGTCCTCAGGGTTAGTCCAGGTGTAATTCCAGCGCTCGTAACCCACGGTATATGTCACATGATCCTTTTCATACTCCGCCTCGATAAGTACCCCGGATGTGTTTGTCCCCGTATTTCCTATAGTTGTTTTTGATTCACCAGCATCAAAATATTCGATAGTAACTTCGGTTTCAGCGCTACCATCGTCAACGCCATCGGCGTAAGCGGCTGTTGCAAGCCCGGCGAGAACAATATATGTGGATAACGTCCTACACCATAGATACACCCGACCATTCAAAATATTTCTCATTTATCACCTTGTTTTGGTTTTGCAGAAGCGGCAGGCAATAGATAGCACCTTTACCAGGTACGCCTTGCCCGTGTTGCTAGAACATTACAAAACCCAAATCATCTGGACATTGCTGGAAAATTACCAAACGGTAATGCAGCATTCTTTTTTTCTATGACGTTTTTGGTCGGCATTAATTCACACCAGATAATGAAAAATCATATTTTTGTAGATCCAAACAAAAAAAGGCGAAGTCGCAGTTAACGGCTTCGCCCTCGCACTTATTGACTGGACAATTACATCTCGATGGCTGGCGCAATTTCTACTGAACCGCCCGCACCAAGAATAGGGCAACCCCTGGCTTTGTCAAAATAAGGGGGTATCACTGGGAATAATACTCATATCAAGTTTCAATTTCCTGCGCAGCTTGCTTATCCAGCATCAACAACAACGGCGGTAACAACAAAAAATCGACCAGCAATGCGATGATCAAAGTGGTCGCCATCAAGACGCCTATCGTGGCCGAAGTATTCATGTGAGAAACGGCGAGGATCATAAATCCGCTGGCCAGAACAACTGAAGTGGTCAGGAGTGCAACGCCAACACGTCGAAAAGAGTCTCTGACTGAATCGGCGGTGCTCATTCCAGATTTTCGCGCTAGGATGTACTTATGCAAAAAATGTACGGTATCGTCAACGACAATACCCAGCGTTACGCAAGCGACAATCGATAACGAGATGTCTACGTAACCGACGGTTAAGCCCCAGACACCATAGGCCATTGCTGCCGGAATGACGTTGGGAACCAGACTGATCAGGCCGTACTTAACCGACTTAAAGATCAGCATCAAGATAATTGAAATGCCGAACAGCGCGATTAAAGTTCCCTGCAGTAAGCTGTGAATATTTCGGTCAGCAATGTGCGCGAAAACAACGCCCAGCCCGGTCGCTGGTGTGGCAATAATAGCGGGCGCATTTTGCTTAATCCAGTCCTGCACTTTCCGATCCATTTGTAACAGTTCATCTGAGCCGCTATCGGTGATTGATACGGAAAATCGGGTGGCGTCTTTATGTATGGTCACCAGATTATTCAAACCGAGTCCCTGGGGTAATCCCAGCTCGTAAAATAGCAGGTATTGCGCCGCCAGATCAGACGACTTTGGTACTCGATACCAATCAGGCTGGTCGCCGTGCATCAGCTGATTTAACTCTTTCATTAACTGACTGAGTGAGGTCACCGTAACCACTTTATTCTGGGTCGATAACCAAAGTTCCAGCTCATCCATTTGTTGTAAAAAATCTGGATTAAAGATGCCGCCCGCTTCGTCGGAACTCAGTGAATACTCCAATGAGTTGATTCCGGTAAGATAGCCGTCCACCCGTTTGACCAGCCGAACAACCTCAAAACTTTCGTCAAAATAGTTTGCCCAGTTATCGCTCAGACGATTATTGGGAATAAAAGCGATCAACGCGACCGTGACTATTGATGTGATCAGCAAAAGCTTTTTATGGTTGCCGACTACAAACTCAGCCAGTGGTTGTAGCAATATTCGATCGGGCTTTCTTGCGGCTCTACCTACCGGAAGCAATATCATTAGAGCGGGTAGCAAAAACAGGCTGAATATAAGCGCCAGTAGTACCCCAAAAGCAACCATATTGCCCAGATCCTGATAGGGCGGCGAGACGCTGAAATTGAGGCTTAAAAACCCGATCATGGTGGTAAGGCTGGTAATTAATACCGGCATAAAGTTGATTTTGAGACTTTCCAGGATCGCTTGTTTTTTTTCATTCCCTTCGTGTAGTTGGTGAAAGTAGGTCACCAGAATATGCACGCTATCGGCCACCATAATCGCCAACAGCACGCTGGGAACAAAACCAGCGATGGGTGTGAGTACTGGTGCCACCCACCCGAAAAATCCAAATGTCGAAATCAGGCAAACTGAGATCAGGGCGAATATGGCGCAGGCGCCAAAAAAGCTGCGCAACAATACAAATAAACCGCTAAAAATTATCAGGTAGCTAAGGGGTGCCAGCGTCATCAAATCATTTGCCACCGCTCTTGCCAGGGTGGTATTAAAGGTAGTGGAGCCACCAACGTCGATTTGAAATTCCGGATAATCATTGCGGTAGCGATTACGGATCTTTTCAACTCGTTCGGTCGTGACGATCGACGCGTTAACCTGATCTTTGGGCAGGTTAAGCGTTACCAGCACCAGTCCAAGCTTGCCATCGGCGGTCATCAGTCGTTGCACCAGCCTTTTTTCATTAAGGGCTATCTGTCGAATATCCGCCAGTGATTTGTCCGAAAGGTCGGCGGCGTTTTCTACCAGGTGGTTCGTTTCAATATCGTCACCGGTGGCGAGCGTGTAGGGATAATTGGTGAGTGAAGATACTCGCTCGGCGTGCTCGATAAACCAGGCTTCCTCGGTGATCGATTCAATTAGCGCCAGTCCCTCACGGGTAAACAGATCACCTTTTTTGGCGCTAATGACAAAAGTCGCCGTATCGGTTTTTACATAATTTGCCTCGAAGGCTTCAAAGGCTTTGAGCTGCGGATTCTCTTTTCCCAGGTAGACTCGAAAGTCATTGCTGATCTGCAGATTCGCCAGCCCGCTGGCGAAAGCCATAACAATGACAAGTGCGATAGCAATAACGCTCTTGGGGCGGTCGACGACCCATTGAAATACACGCTGAATTACCGGGTTCATAACTATCGCCTTTATTTTACCAATCGCCGTTGGACTGCTCGACCCGACGCGACGCTCCTTTTACCAAATGGCATAGACACAAAAGCAGGCCGAAGCCTGCTTTCCTTTTGCCCTAAGTGAGCGACTAAATTGCCTTGGCAATATTTTCTACGCTATCTCTGGCGTCGCCAAACAACATGCTTGAGTTTTCCTTAAAGAACAGCGGATTTTGAACACCCGCGTAACCCGGATTCATCGAGCGCTTGAACACAATCACATCTTTTGCGTTCCACACTTCCAGCACCGGCATTCCCGCGATAGGGCTGTTGGGGTCGTCCAGCGCCGACGGGTTAACCGTATCGTTAGCGCCGATCACCAGCACTACATCGGTTTTTTCAAAGTCTGCGTTAATCTCGTCCATTTCCAGCACAATGTCGTAAGGCACTTTGGCCTCTGCCAACAGCACGTTCATGTGTCCCGGCAAGCGTCCGGCAACCGGATGAATACCAAAACGCACTTTGATGCCTTTGTCACGCAATTTTTTGGTAATTTCAAAAACAGCATTTTGCGCTTGTGCAACAGCCATACCGTAACCGGGTGCGATAATGACAGATTTTGCGTTAACCAGCATATAAGCCACATCCTCGGCGTTAGTCTCGACAAATTCACCGTAATCCTTATCCGTATGCGCCATCACATCGCTGCCAAAACCTCCGGCGATTACGCTGATAAACGAGCGGTTCATCGCGCGGCACATAATGTAACTCAAAATCGCACCGGACGATCCGACTAAAGCGCCAGTGACGATCAGCAGGTCATTGCCCAGCATAAAGCCCGCAGCAGCGGCTGCCCAACCCGAGTATGAGTTAAGCATGGAAACTACCACCGGCATATCAGCGCCGCCGATAGACGCCACCAGGTGCCAGCCAAAAACCAGCGCGATAACAGTCATGATGATTAAGGCGTTCATGTGACCGCCCTGCTGCACAAAATAAATCATGAGAGCGAAACTGACGATCCCGGCGAGCAAATTCATCTTATGGCGATGCGGCAGCATTAATGACTTACTACTGAGAATACCGTTGAGTTTTCCAAACGCGACTACCGAGCCGGTAAAAGTTACCGCACCGATAAACACGCCGAGAAAGACTTCGACCAGATGGATATTGAGCATAATACCGGTGAGTACGCCATGCTCCAAAAAGCTGTTGTAGCCTACGGCAACCGCTGCCAGACCGACAAAACTATGTAAAATGGCGACCAGTTCCGGCATTTGCGTCATTTCAACTTTTAACGCCAGCACCGTACCAATTAGTCCACCGATAACCATGGCGATTATTATGTACTGAAGATTGCTCACTTCGGGGCTGGCGATCGTCGCGATCAGAGCGATTGTCATCCCGATTATGCCGTACCATACTCCGTGTTCGGCAGACTCCTGTTTGCTGAGTCCGACCAAGCTAAAGATAAACAGGATGCCAGCGAAAAAATAAGCGCCACCGATAAGGGACTCGTTTGCCGTTAGATTTAAAATTCCATTCGACAGTTCATTCGATACTGATTGCATAATCTAGTCCTCTTTCCTGAACATTTTTAACATTCTTTTAGTGACCACAAAACCGCCCACCACGTTGATGAAAGCGATCAACACCGCAAACACCGAAATCCACATCACCAGGGTATTGCTACTCGAAATTTGTAGCAGCGCGCCAACCACGATGATGCCGCTGATGGCGTTGGTGACGCTCATAAGCGGGGTGTGCAATGAATGTGAAACGTTCCAGACGACGTAATAGCCGATTATGCACGCCAGAATAAACACGGTGAAATGCTGCATAAATTCGGCCGGCGCCACCATCGACAGCCAGCCAAAAAACAGACCGCCAATTAACAACATTAAATGTTTGGCCATGCCGCTGGATTTTTTCTCTACTTTATTCACCACTTCAACCTTGGCCGGTTTCGCAGCGGGCGCAGCGCTCACTTTAACCGGTGGTGGTGGCCAGGTAATTTCACCTTCTTTGCTCACGGTGACGTTGCGGATAATTTCGTCTTCAAAATCAAGTTCAAACTCGCCGTCCTTTTGCGGACAAAGCAATTTGATCAGGTTAAGAATATTGTTGGCGTATAACTGGCTGGCCTGAGTCGGCAGCCGCGAAGGCATGTCGCTGTAACCGATAATCGTAACGCCTTCAACTTCTACCGCTTTATCCACCTGGGTCAGTTCGCAGTTTCCACCGCCGAGCGCCGCCAGGTCGACTATTACGCTGCCGCGCTTCATCGAGCGAACCATGGCTTCGGTAATTAATTTGGGCGCTGGCTTTCCGGGGATCATTGCGGTGGTGATAATAATATCAACCTCTTTGGCCTGCTCGGCGAACAGCTCCATTTCGGCCTTGATAAAGGCTTCGCTCATCACCTTGGCGTAGCCATCGCCGCTACCGGCTTCTTCTTCAAAGTCCAGCTCAAGAAACTCGGCGCCCATACTTTCGATCTGCTCTTTGACTTCGGGTCGGGTATCAAATGCACGCACGATTGCGCCGAGACTACCGGCGGTTCCTAAAGCGGCCAATCCGGCCACACCGGCACCGATGATGAGTACTTTAGCCGGTGGTACTTTTCCGGCGGCGGTGATCTGCCCGGTAAAAAACCGGCCAAAACAGTGGGAGGCTTCTACTACTGCACGATAACCGGCGATATTGGCCATGGAGCTGAGCGCGTCCATCGATTGTGCCCTGGATATTCTGGGCACCGAATCCATCGCCAGAACATTAATTTTTTTATCCGTGAGTTTCTTCATTAAGGCTTCATTTTGTGCAGGCCAGAAGAAGTTGATCAAGGTAGCGCCGGATTTCATTTTTCCGACTTCGGCGTCGCTGGGGGGATTCACCTTGAGAATGACGTCCGATTGCCACACTTGCTCATCTGACTGAATTTGAGCGCCCGCCTGCTCATACATAGCGTCGGAAAAGTTGGCCGCTGAGCCCGCATTGGATTCAACCACGACGCTAAAATTGAGTTTAATTAATTGGGTGATACTTGCTGGAGAGGCCGCCACCCGTAATTCGTTGGCGACAATTTCTTTAACGATACCTATTTGCATATTTTAGCCCTACGCGTTTAGGGCCTGATAACGGCGTAATGCGACAAAAGGCCCTTAAATTGAATTGCTACCCGACGGTCGTCGAGCGTAACCAAAGGCCATTTTTTTATTGGTCTAATCGCTTTTTTAAATGCGATAGTTAATGGCCCTACTGCCTAGATTCGTTGTGCAGAGCCAATGTACGATTAAAAATTTATAATTGCAACACGAACCACAGAATTAATTGATTTGCGTCAGTCGCTTAGCGCAGGGCCCATCGCACAAAGCGATCAGTCCCAGGACAGCGCCGGATCCCACAGGAAGTTAACGTGTTCTGGCAGGCATTCAAACTCTACTGGTGTTTCGCCAAGGATCTCACCGTCCGGGATCAGTTTGCCGGGGCTGGACTCAGTGACCTTGATTTTTTTAGCCTGTAAATATTCGACCTGCGGCGCGTCAATATGCGAGCCATCATAAATGCTGTTAAACAGGCGCAACAGCTTCAAACGTGAAATCCGGTTCAGGATCACCACGTCCAGCAGGCCGTCGTTAAGCTTGGCTTTAGGCGCCATCAAAAAGGTCGTACCGGTAAATGTAGAGTTAGCCACTTCCACAAAAACGCCGTCGCGCTCAAGCACTTCGCCGTCAATTTCAATCGTCATTTTCTGCGCTTTGAGTCCCACCAGCTTTTGCAGCGTGGCGACTGTATAGGCCGCGTTACCCATCCATTTTAAAGGCACCGCCGCCTGCGCCACTTTGGCGACAAATCCTAGCCCGACGATATTTAAGAAATAATAGCGTTCGCCCCGGGTAGTAAACTGCCCCACATCGAGCGCGCGCGGCGCATTTTGCGTGACTATGTCGATGGCTTTTTTCCAGTCCGATTTTTCCAGCTTTAGCTCTTTCATAAAGGCGTTGCCGGTGCCGTTAGGGATCAGGCCAATGGGCGGTTTGTTCTGAGCAGAATTTTGACAGTAGCCGTTGAGGACTTCAAACAAAGTGCCGTCACCGCCGGAGGCGATCACCGCGTCAAACACGCTAAGGTCTGCCGTCGCGACCAGATTAACCGCGTGGCCGATATATTCGGTCAGACGTATCTCGGCTTCAAGTTGTTTCTTGCCAAGGTAATCTCGAACCTGGGGTAGCAACTTGCGCGCGCGGCCATTACCGGCGTGCGGGTTATAAATAATCAGTAACTTCATGCAATTGCCAACGGCTCCAGGCTAAAAACTTGGGCTACTCTAGTTAGCCTTGACCGATATGTCAAAACTTGCGCCAGCTAATTTATGCCAGCAAGCCACCGTCGACGGGTAGGTTAACCCCGCTAATATAACTGGCGGCATCACTCGCCAGAAAAAGAAACGCGGGCGCGATTTCTTCCGGTTGCGCCATTCTGCCCATGGGGATCATCGGCAAAACCCGTTTTAGCAGAGCTTCGTTTTTGGTCAATGCCGAAGCAAATTTGGTATCGGTAAGTCCCGGTAGCACCGCATTGACCCGAATGCCGTATTGCGCGGTTTCTTTTGCGAGCGCCGCGGTCATACTGATCACCGTGGCTTTGGTCATGGAGTAGATGCCCTGCATCGGTGCCGGGATCACGCCATTGACTGAGGCGGTATTTATAATGCTGCCGCCACCGTTATCGCGCATCATCTTGCCAACCAGCTGGCTCATTTGCAGGTAGCCTTTGATGTTGACCTCAATGGTCTTTTCTATCGCCGCTTCGGGGGTATCCAGTAATTCGCCGAAAAAGGGATTGGTGGCTGCGTTATTTATCAGAATATCAATGCGCCCAAACTCGCGTTTGATCGAATCGAGCAAACCGGTCACCGCTTGAGCGTCGCCAATGTGACAAGCCATCGCTTTAACCTGACCGCCATCAGCATTGATGCTGGCTGCCAACTCGTCCAGTTTATCCTGATTGCGACTACTGATAATTACCTGTGCGCCGTGAACGCTAAGTAGCCTGGCCACTGCTTCTCCAATGCCACGACTGGCGCCGGTGATCAGGGCGATTTTACCTTTCAGGTCGAAAAGATCTTTTGATTGAATTTTTTTCATCGATTCAGCTCTCGATTGCTGCCGTTTATGCTTGCCGATTTCCCGGGTCGCCGCGGCGATTAAAATAGAGACCAGCTTACCAAAATCCTTAAACGCCGGATTATCGGTCTGGCCGTGGTAAAAACGATAGTAGATTTGCTGTGCGATTGCTGCCAATCGAAACAGTCCGAATACATAATAGGGCGTCAGTTGCACGCCTTTGATACCGCGCGAGTGACAATAGCGAGAAAATATCTGTTGCCGCGACAACATCCCCGGCAGGTGGGTGGGCATTCGGCGTATCACTTGCATCTCTGGCGGGTCATTCTCCTCAACCCAGTAGGCCAGGGAACAACCCAGATCCATAAGCGGGTCGCCGAGAGTGCTCATTTCCCAGTCCAGGACACCTTTAATCCGGGTTGGGTCCGCCGGGTCAAGAATAAAGTTATCAAACTTGTAGTCGTTATGGATCAGACTTTCCAGTCCGCTATTTTTTGGTAGTTCGCGTTGCAGCCAGTCGGCGATCGCGTCGACGGAGGGTACATCTTCGGTTTGTGCTTTTTGAAAACGCTGCTGCCATCCATCCAGTTGACGTTGCACATAACCTTGCGGTTTTCCTAAATCAGCCAGCGCATCATTATTCAGACTTATCTGGTGCAAATTAATTAATTGCTCAATCCAGCTCTGGCACAATTGTTTGTGCTGCTCTGTTGTCATGGGTTGTGGTAATTCTTTGGCGATTTTCAGCCCCTGAATTTCCTGCATCAGAAAAAAGGGGGCACCGATAATAGCCTCATCTTCACACAGATGGATGGCTTTTGGCGCTAACTCAAACTGCTGGCTAACCGCGCGGATTACCGTAAACTCGCGCCCCATATCGTGCGCACTTTTTGCCTTGGTTCCCGGCGGCGGACGGCGCAGGATCAAGCGGTTATCGCCACTGCTTAGACGGTAGGTCAGGTTAGAGGCGCCACCGCTTAATTGCTTGATGTCGATGGTTTGCTCGCGGATAAAATCCGTTAACTGATCCGCCAGGTAAGCGGCCAGGGTCTGGCCATCCAGTCGGTCGCCATCGCGGCTGTGCTGGTTTACTTGATATTTCATCGGCGTCACAACCCTTTAATTAGCAGCCGTTCGATATAATCGGCGTAGTTTTCACAACTCACTTTGTTGTTGTTAAATTTCTGGCGCTTTAAGTACCAGCTTTGCAACAGGCCCTTCAACGTCAGGGTCGCCAAAAACCTGTTCTCTATAACCAGTTCTCCTTCAGCGCTTGCCTGAGAGAGCAAATCGGCGAGCAGCTTTTCGGTACGCGCGGCGTTGTCCAGGGCAACGACTTTCACCGATGGCTCCAGATATTTTGCTTCCATGTAGGCGAAAAAAAACCACGGCTGCAGGCATTCACTCAAAAACAGATGGCCACGAATAAGCGCTAATAGCTGGCGTTTTCCACTTTGAGCTTTATCCAGATCCTGCAGTAAACAACGATTGAATATTTGCGGCAAAAACTGATGTAGCATCAACGCCAGCTGCTGTTTGCTGCCGATGTAAGCGTACAGTCCGCCCAGGCTGATGCTGGTCTCTGCGCTGAGGTCGCGCAAACTCATCAGGGCAAATCCTTTCTTGTGCGCCAGTTTAAATGTCGCGTCAACGATTACCGCTAATCGCTCGGTGGCCACCTTTTCTTTTTTGACCGAGATTTGCTCTTTGTGTAGCGCATAAAAAGCCTGCGCGATCTGCGCTGGTGACACCGGCAGACTTTGACGAAACAGGCGTAAATTATTTTCACCATTCCAGGTCCTCATAGAAACCACTTCTCTATAAATTCATTATTAGAAATCATTGCCGGGGCACATCAGGCTCTTGGCTAATTTTTGCCTTTGAGCAGCTCACGCGCGACCACCATTTTATGGACCTCGTCCGGACCATCATAAATTCTGGCTGCGCGTTCATGGCGGTAAAAATAAGCAACAATAGTATCGTCGGTCATGCCCAGTCCGCCGAGACTTTGCAGCGCGCGGTCGAGTACTTTTTGCATCACTCCGGCGGTAAAGTATTTGATCATGGAAACTGAATTTTTTGCCTGTTCAAAGCCAACATTTTCTATCTGCCACGCCGTTTGCAGCACCAGCGCGCGCGCCGCTTCAATTTCCGCAGCGGATTCGGCAATCCAGTTTTGAATGGTCTGCATGTCAGCCAGGTGCTGACGCGAGTTGATCGCACGGGTATGGCTATAATTGATCATTTCTGCCAGCGCCCGTCGGCAGATCCCCAACCAGCGCATACAGTGATGAATTCTTCCTGGCCCCAGGCGCTGTTGTGCCAGTTGGAATCCGCTGCCGACCACGCCGATCAGGGCGTGTTTTGGTACCCGGCAGTCGCTCAGTTTGATTTCAGCGTGGCTAAAATAACCCGAACCTGCTTCACCCATCACCGAGATGTTCCTGACCAGTTCAAAACCGGGGGTATCAGTGGGCACCAGGATCATACTGGCGCGCTGGTGCTTAGCTGCGTCGGGGTCGGTCACCGCCATCACAATGCAAAATTGGGCGCCGTCGGCGGACGAAGTGAACCACTTGCGGCCATTGATCACCCACTGGTCTCCATCGAGTTGTGCGCGCGTTTCCAGCAGGGTCGGGTTAGACCCGGCAGACTCCGGCTCGGTCATACCAAAGCAACTGCGAATTTTGCCTTCGGCCAGGGGCATCATCCACTGCTTTTTTTGCAGCGCGCTGCCGTGCAGGTGGAGTAATTCCATGTTGCCCGCGTCCGGCGCCTGACAACCAAAAACATAGTGTCCCAGCGGTGACTGTCCCAGCACTTCGGACAACAATCCCAGTTGCACCAAGCTCCTACCACAACCGCCAATGCCAGCTGGAATATGCGGTGACCATAGTCCGAGGGATTTAACCTGTTGCCGCAAATTATCCAGGGTAGATTCGACCTCAAAAAAATCCGCAAATATAATTTGTTGCTCCAGCGGAATAAGCTCGCTCTGAACAAAGTTATCGGCCTTTTCAATCTGGGTGGCCAACCAGTCGGGGGTACTAAAATCCATAATAGTTTCTCTGTTGTGTTCGCGGTGATGACTTAGAAAATGGCTAGCATCACCAAAAAGTCTTTCTCAAATTTGCGTAATCAGTTGCTCTCCCCCACCAACAAGCAGTGGCAAAGTATTGTTAAAACACACCAACTGCCAGCCGTGCTCATCAATCTGTATTTCGGTAATACTGGCGTTATTCAGGGTGAGTGCAAGCGATAGCATGCCGTCCAGATCCAGCTTGAGTATTTTCTGGCAAATTGAGGCGATCACGCCGCCGGAGGTCACCAGTGCAATTTTTTCACCGCTGACGGACGCGCCCAGCAAGCCCTCTATTCCGCTAAAAACCCGGTTTTGAAACTGCTGGAATGACTCAAAAGTGCAACCATCATCAAGGTGCCAGTGGTGCACCAGTTCTTTAAACATCGCCTGAAAATTCTCTCTCGGGATCACCCAGTCATTTCCTGCCTGCTGCAATTTTTCGCACGCCAGTTCGGGTCGCCGCGATAAAATAGCGTCCAGATAGGCCACTACCAAGCTGTGGCTATCGAGTTCATTCAGCCAGTCGCTCTGTATGATGCCTTCTTGCTCACGCTTACTCGAACGGCATATTCCGCTTTCGATCAACGCACTGGCAGTATCGATCTGACGCGCCAGGGTACCAAAGTGCAATTGTTCAACCTGCAGCGGCAAAGAGGCCATAAATTCTGCCAACGCCCGACTCTGCTTTACTCCCAGCGGCGAAAGCTGGTCGTAGTTTTGCGCGCCATAACTGGCCTGGGCGTGGCGAATCAGGTACAAATGACGCATACTAAACCGGCTTTCCTTCGAGCGCTGGCTCGGATAATGGATGGGCTATTACTTATAATCTATATCTGATAAGTGTGTATCGAGTTGCTCGGATAACCGGCCGCATTACCGTCGGCGCCAGATAAGCGCTTTGGTTCAATCCAATCCCTTTGAATATACTTCTAAAACGTCATAATACCTTATGACTGAATGACCGTCACTGTCAATATATAACGAGCGTTCGTTTTAATTTGTGTCGAATTGATGCTCAAATTGCTCTATGATGACAACTCAGTTATCAGGAACTATTAATCATGCTCGACCGATTTACCCGAAAAAGAGTTTTGATCACCGGTGGTGCCAGCGGTCTGGGGAAGGCACTGGTGGAAAATTTTTGTCGGCTGGGCTGGCAGGTGGCAATAGCCGACGTCGAACTGACTGGCGCGAAAAATCTCGCCAGTGAACTTGGCGTCAGTCAGGACGATATTCTGTTGCTGCAATGTGATGTGACCAAAGACTCGGATTTTCGCAATGTGAGCGATGCGATCAGTTCCAACTGGCAAGGCGTCGACGTAATCATTAATAATGCCGGGATCGCTTCGTCCGGTTTTCTGGAAGCAACCTCCCTCGCCCAGTGGCAACGAACGCTGGACGTTAACTTAAATGGCGTGTTTCGTGGCTTGCACTTCTGGCGTGATTTACTGCCACAAAGATCACCGGGATACATTGTTAATGTTGCTTCTTTTGCGGGGATTGCACTGGCACCGGGGATGCTGTCTTACAATGTGAGCAAAGCTGCGGTGATTGCCCTCAGTGAAAGTTTGCGAATTGAAATGTCGGATCAAAATATTGGGGTCAGCGTGGCCTGCCCCGCTTTTTTCAAAACCAACCTGGTCAGCTCCATGAGCGAAAGTAGCGAAACGACCCGCGCACAGGTCAGCCGCTGGATGGAGGCTTCGGCGGTATCGGCCGACGGGGTCGCGCAGGATATTATTCAGGCGATAGAGCGCAATCGTTTTATGGTCATTTCTCACCCTGACGCCAGAAAAATAGCGCGATTTAAGCGCTGGGTTCCCGAGCGTTTTTTTAAACAACTGGCTAAAAAAGTAGCCAAACTGCGGCAAAATCAACTCTAGTTGATATAAATGATAAAACTAATTGAGTGGTAACTTATATGAACAATCAAACCAGACAACTCATGATATACGGCGCCAACGGTTATACCGGCAAGCTGATCGTTGACGAAGCGTTAAAACAGGGATTATCACCGGTTATCGCCGGACGCAATCGAGAAGCACTGGAAACGATGGGTGCGGAAAAACAACTGGAAGTGAGAGTGTTTGCGCTGGATTCGATTGAACAAATCGGCGCGCAACTGCAGGATATCGACGTGCTGATTCACTGCGCCGGGCCATTTTCTGCCACCGCCGAGCCGATGATGCGGGCGTGCCTAAAAAGCCACACCCATTACACCGACATTACCGGCGAAATTGACGTTTTTGAACTGGCGCAGTCTCTCACTGAACAGGCCAAAGAAGCTGGAATAGTGCTTTGTCCCGGCGTCGGTTTTGATGTGATCCCGACCGATTGTCTGGCCAGTCAGCTCAAACAGAAAATGCCGGATGCGACTCATCTAACGCTGGGTTTTGATTCGGGCAGCAGCATGAGTCCGGGCACCGCCAAAACCTCGGTTGAAGGCTTGGGCAACGGCGGCAAAATTCGCAAAAATAGCCAAATCATTTCAGTGCCTCTCGCCTATAAATGCCGCCAGATCGATTTTGGTCGCGGCGAAAAAAATGCGGTGACGATTCCCTGGGGAGACGTTTCTACGGCTTATTACTCGACCGGCATTCCCAATATCGAGGTGTATATTCCCATTTCGCCGCGCGGCGCCAAGGGCATGAGACGGCTAAACTGGATCCGCTGGGTGCTGGGTCTAAAGGTTGTTCAGAATTTTATGAAAAATAAAATTGGCCGGAGCGCCAAAGGGCCCGACCAATCGCAACGGGAGCAACTAACAACTTTTGTCTGGGGTGAAGTCAGTAACGCCAGCGGCGATACCATTTCGGCCAGTATGCAGACGGCTAACGGCTATTTGCTGACCTATCTGGGCGCGGTAGAAGTCGCCAGATTTTTATTAGGCGATCAGGATAAGTGCGGCGCTTTTACCCCGTCTTTGTTGATCGATAACCAACTGGTGAATCGACTGGCCGGCACCAATGAAGCAAAATTTAGCTAAAGTTTCTAAAACGCGATTGGCACTTAATTTTGACCTTGGTCGTCGCCGTATTGCTGGTAGAATTCGGCAAAGTCTGACGCTTCCAGTGGCTTGCTGATAAAATAACCCTGGATAAAATCGCAACCCTGAGCGCGCAACTCAATCAGGGTTTGCCGGTCTTCGACGCCTTCAGCCACTACCTTCATACCCAAATCATGAGCCAGATTGATGGTGGACTGGGCGATTGTCTGGTCTATCTTGTCTTGCAGCATTAACGACACAAAAGAGCGGTCAATTTTGAGAATATCCAGCGGCAGTTTTTTGATATAAGCGAGCGACGAATAACCGGTGCCGTAGTCGTCCAGCGAACATTTGATACCACGCGAGTGCAGCTCAAAAAGTTGCTGTCTGGCACGCTCAAGGTTACCCATCAAAGCGGTTTCGGTGACTTCAAACTCGATTTCCGACGGGCTAATTTGATAGGTCTGCATCAAGGAATCAACCTGTACGATAAACTCATCGTCGGTTAAATTGCGGGTCGACAGATTAATCGCCACCTTGATCGAGATCCCGCGGGCTTTCCATTGCTGAATTTGCGCCATCGCGGTTTTCATCACCCAGAAGGTCAGCGGATGGATCAGTTGGGTTAACTCTACCAGCGGAATGAATTTGAGCGGCGGCAACAGACCATACTGGCTATGCTGCCAACGTACCAGTGCCTCGCAGCCGGTAATTTTGCCGCTACGCAGGTCAATTTTGGGTTGGTAATGCAGTACCAGTTGATCTTCGCGGATGGCGCTGGCCATTTCTGCCATGATCACAAAACGCTCATTGGTATCGGCGTCCAGCGCTGGCGTATAAAGGGTGATCCCGGTGCCCTGATTTTTGGCGTGGTACATAGACAACTCGGCGCAGCGTAACATTTCACTGGCGCTATGTTGCGCCTGGCTAGTCACCGCGATACCAACACTGGAGCTGATTTCAAGATTAAGACCATCCACCTCAAACGGTTGAGCGATGGCCCGGCGTATTTTTTCTGCGATGGTTTCAATTTCCGCTTGACGACTTTTGCCCCCTACCAGAATACAAAACTCGTCGCCGCCAAGACGGTAACTCTTGCAGTACTCATCGCTGACCGCCTGATCCAGCCTCGGCCCAATCAGGCTGAGCAATTTATCGCCGATTTGATGGTCAAGGGTATCGTTGATTTCCTTAAAGCGGTCGAGGTCAATCAGGATTAATCCGAGCACTTCCCGCTCAAAGTCACAGTCTTTTAGTTGCTGTTCGCAATCCTGAGTTAACGCGTTGCGGTTGGGTAAACTGGTCAAAGTGTCGTGGGTTGCCAGGAATTCCATCTGCTCGAATTGGCGCGCATTGGCGAGTGCCAGTGACACGCTGGAACCAATGGTCTGATAAAAATTGATTTCATCGGGCGAAATTATTGAATCACTACGAAATCCAATGGTGATACCGCCAAGGATTTCGTCTTTGTAGATTAAAGGGATCACAATGCTATCGCTGATCCTTTCATTTTTAAGTAAAGCTTTGATGTTATCGTCCAGGCGCGAGTCATTATGAATGTCGGCGAAAACTTCCAACCGGCGAGATCGCATTGCGACCGCCGTAGGCGAACCTTTTTGTGCGACCGGAAAAATCTCGCGCGCTTTTAGCACTTCTTTTCCGGTGTTCAGAGACGCGCGAATGTTCAGGCTATCGCCATCAGCGTCTACTACGGTAAAAATAAGCATCGCTTCCTGGTCAATGCTCTTTAGCAGGCGCACGGTTTCCAGCGCTAGTTCATCAACTTTATGGCTGGCATGCAGTTTTTCTACCAGGGTATTAATCAGGCTAAGCTGAGAATTTTTGCGCGCCAGGCGGCCTTGCGAGCGCAGCAGGTCGTGTTCGACATTTCGCTGCTCGGTCATATCCAGCGCTACCCCGACCAATACCGGCTGGCCCTGATAATGGGTTGCTTTGGCAGTAGCCAATAGTGGCACACGCTCACCGTCACGGGTAAGCCCGTCCAGATAAATGGTGCCAAAGCCTTTTTCGAAAGCTTGCCGCACTTCTATCTGCAGTCTTTTTCGATCATCCGGATGAACCGCGGCGCCAATGTCTCTGCTGCGCATTTCCTCAAAACTAAAGCCAAATTTAGTGCGATAATATTGATTCCAGCGTAAAAACTTACCTTCACTATCGAGCATAAACATCAGCGCGGGCACTGAGTCGAGTTGAGTCTGGTTGACTTCAACCTCATTCTGAAGGTCTTGCATGATAATCTGGCGTTCAAGCTCAGCGGCGACGCGGTAGGCGAAAATCTGTAGTACGCTGCTGAGCAGATTAACCTGTCGCAAGGGTCTACGGCTCATCACCACCACGACTCCAATGCTGTTGCCGGTAGAATCGCGTAAAGCCACGCCCAGATAACCCTCTGCCTGCATAACCGCTAGCGACTGGTCTTTGGGGTAG
>Ga0316209_1001748_pt1 | contig 20566 bp, 19 predicted proteins | sample 6monopyrite_MG_FD_204945 | JGI IMG/M metagenome (GOLD analysis project Ga0316209, IMG submission 204945) | Microbial mat bacterial communities from mineral coupon in-situ incubated in ocean water Damariscotta River, Maine, United States -... | ecosystem: Environmental > Aquatic > Marine >...
AGCGAAGCCTGACCAGGGAAGAATACGGTAAAGCCAGCTGCTTCGATGCCATTCCAGTCAATTTTCGAGCCACCTGATGTTGTTTTCTTAGCTACAGTTGCAGGAGCAGGTTTAGCCGCTTCAGGCTTAGTGTCTTCTTCTGGCGAATCCTGAGTTGTTACAGGGGGCGTAGCGGGTTCTTCTTTTTGAGCTTTCTTCTTACCTTCTCCAGTAACCAGCTTCATGCCGTTATCGATAAATGCCTGCCACTGTGGTGCGATAGGGCGAATGTTTTCAGGCACTGCTTGTGAAATCGCTTCCAGCTCTTCTTCACTGAGTTGGTCATGTACCTTGTTATGTGCGATGCCTTTATGACAGTCGATACAGGTATTGCCGTCTTTCATCGCAGCAGCATGTTGTTTGCGTGAGCGTTTCTTCTGATCTTCCGGTTTCATTGAATCGAAGTTGTGGCAGTTTCTGCACTCGCGTGAATCTGTATCTTTCATCGCATGCCAGACATTTTTTGCCAGGTGTAAACGTTTGGCGTCAAATTTTTCAGGGGTATCAATCGTGCCTAGTACTTTGTGAAATAATTCATTGCTTGCCTGGATCTTGCGTATTACTTTGTGTATCCATGGCCGTGGAACGTGGCAATCTGAACAGGTAGCGCGTACACCGCTGCGGTTAGTGTAGTGAATAGTTTTCTGATACTCCCGGAAAACATTTTCTTCCATCTCATGGCATGAGACGCAGAAGTCGAGTGTGTTGGTTACTTCCATAGCAGTATTAAAGCCACCCCAGAATATTACGCCGACTATCATGAAAAATAATGATGCACCGAGTGTGGTTCCGAGGAGAACCTTGCGCGACATTAAACCAAATTTCCGAGAAGAGTTAGCCATGGTTCAGATATACCTTGCTGTTGTTTATTTTGCTTCGTTGTTCAATCTTTATTGCACCAGAAACCTTTAAAAAGTCTCTGGTGTAATAAAACTGCGGGTTTTTAAAAAAAAGGGCGGACATACCCTGTGTACGTCCGCCCGTTTTCATTTCTTACAACATTTGAGTAATAACTTTGTTAATCATTAAGTTACATGGTTAACGCGGTTATACACGTTGAATTTACCTGTTGGAGCGTAAAGACCTTTAACACGTGCTTTCTCTTTCAGTGTCTTAGCATCGAAGATGATGATTTCACCGTTAGGTTTCAGACTATCTGCACGATTCCATACAGATGCCCAAACTTCAGTACCATCTTTATTGAACTCGAAGTGAACAGCTGCGTAGCCTTTCTTCGTAGTTAACTGGATAGTCTTAACAACCTTGCGAGTCTTCTTGTCGATGACTTTAACTGACTGCTGGATAGCAGGCTCAGGGTGTTTAGTCTGGTCAGCCCATATGTAGTCACTCTTAGGATGGGTACGTAAGAATACGCCAGCACCGTCGGTGTCAACTTCATAGCAAAGTTTCCATGCCTGGTCTTTATGACCTTTAGGGTCATTACCCCAAACACTTACTTTACCAACACCTAAGTGAGTCGTACCAGAAACAGGACCACACTTGTCATCGTTCCAGTTTGCACCAGGACCAGGATGAGGTTTCTTATCAACATCGATCATCGCTTCAAGCTTCTGAGTTACAGTATCGATAATAACCATCTTGTCAGAAGCGTTAGCTGCGATCTGGAAGTAACGACCAGTAGGGTCGAAGAAACCGTCATGCAGGTATTTAGCAGAGTTGATCTTGGTAGTCTTGAGGTTATCAAGGTCACTGTAATCAACCTGCCACATCTGACCTAACTCTTTCATGGCAACTAACCAGGTAGGAGACTTAGGTGTGTCATAGATAGCAGCAACGCGAGACTCGTTTACATACTCACCGTCAATGTTTACACCACGAGCAGAAACTACTTTAAGTGGTTCCATTGTCATGGCGTCAGCGATCACGAAGTGAGGAGGCCAGTAACCACCACCGATAACGTATTTGCCATCACCTGATACGGCAACGTCACGTGCGTCATAAGCAACCTGTACCTGAGCAACTTTCATGTTTTTAGGATCAGCCCAAAGGTCGATCTTGGTCATCATGCCGTCACGACCCATAACGTACCAGAAACGACCTGCGTCTTTAGCTTTAAGGGTTTCATGATGTTCTACAGTTTTCAGTACGTGTACTGCGTAACCTGTAGGGATGTGAGCAATCACTTCTTTTTTGTCACCGTCGATGATAGCAATCGAACCTTTATCACGTTCGATAGCGATGAAGAAGTTCTGCCAGTTACGACCGTGCACTGGTTTTGTTGGGTAATCTTTCGGTTGTACAAACACTTTATGACGTTCTTTCATCAATGCCAGTGACATCTCTGCAGGAACAGGTGGTTCCATCTGGATGTAACGTGCTAGTAAGTCGATCTCTTTATCATTGAAGATGTCATCGAAGTTGTTCATACCGCCTTCGGTACCCAGCTTGATAATTTTTGCTAGACGTTTGGTACCCAGTTTAAGCGTACCTTTGGTCTTCTTGGCTTTATTTGCATGCGGCTCCAGGTTTTTACCGGTTGCACCTTTGCGTAAAACACCGTGACAACCTGCGCAACGCTGGAAGTACATACTCTTGGCCTGTTCGAATTCCGCATCATTGAGCGGCTCGAATTTTGCCTTTTTGGCATAAACTACGCCCGTGGATGCAGCCATGCCTACGCAGACAGCGAGGATGGCTGCTCCGTATTTAGTGGTATGTTTTAGTTTCATCAATTTTGACTCCTACTCAATATTAAAAACAGATTTTTCGTTATGTGATTACTTATATAATTTGACATGACGACAGTAAACCTGAGGGCATGATTTGTGATTGACTTACATCAAGCTGGACTTCCAATTAATGGCTCTGATATGGACAGAGTTGATATAGGTCAAAAAAATTTAATATTTAGATGTTTTTTGGAATTTTTTGAAGGTAAATATATATGCTATCTGCGATGACGTTTTCTGCGCTAAAGATCAATAAAAACAGGTAGAAAGAGATGAGACGCACCGAACACTGGTTGGTACATAAACATACACAATTTGAAATACTTGTGGGCGAGTGTCGAGTCGCCGCTGATATATTTGACTGGTGGGGGTTGGATAAATGTTTCGGAACTTGTTTTAACAGATAGATCCAGAAGATGGAATATAAAACACTCTAATTAGAAATTCTCATGTATAGAGCACTTTCGTTCAGGGTTTCTCGAGCCATGTCGGTTTGTTTATTTTGTTATTCAGCATCCATGCCTGGATCCTAATGTTTTAAAGCGCGGATACGTTTAGCTGGTCCTGGCTTTTATCAATATGATATTTACGCATTTTTTCAGCTAGTGTAGTGCGACGGAGCCCCAGTGTTTTTGCAGCATGCGATATAACGCCATCTGTATTGTCTAAAGCGTCCTGTATTATCTTAACTTCAATGTTAGACATGTAAGTTTTTAGATCAAAACCCTCAGTTGGAATATTAATTTGTGAGGCATGTGCTACGTTAGGTGTGCTGCATACGGCCTGCACGCTACGGTCATCAAGATCCTCTAATTTAAGACCAACGTTTTCAGTTAATGCGCATGCTTTAATTTTTTCAGGTAAGTCGTCTTCATTAACCAGATTGTTCGGGTGCTTGATAGACATCCTTTCAATCGTGTTAGCCAGTTCGCGAATATTACCGGGCCAGCTATGTTTAGACATCGCAATAATTGCGTTTTTAGTAAATCGAACCGAGCTGCCTTTGGTGTTTTCAAGTCGAGCAATGAGTTCTTTTATTAATAATGGCAAATCGTCAATACGCTGGCGTAGGGCAGGTAACCTGATTGGGAAAACATCTAACCTGAAATACAGGTCCTCACGAAACGTGCCCTGTTTAACCATTTCTTCCAGATTACGATTCGTTGCGGCAACGATTCGTACATCCACTTTGATTGTTGCTGTGCCACCAACACGTTCAAAAACACGCTCTTCTAAAACTCTAAGCAGTTTTACCTGCATGGCCATAGTCATTTCACCAATTTCGTCGAGAAATAAGGTGCCACCATCGGCCATAGAGAAACGTCCCGGTCGTGAGGAGATGGCACCTGTAAACGCGCCTTTTTCATGACCAAATAATTCGGATTCGAGTAACTCAGGTGGAATAGCGCCACAATTCACCGGTATAAAATTATTTTTACTACGATTCGAAAAATAGTGAATATTACGTGCAACGACTTCTTTGCCCGTGCCGGATTCACCGAGGATTAAAACATTGGCATCACTCGGTGCGACCATTTTTATTTCATTTTGAATTTTCACCATAGCCTGACTATTCCCTACCAGACTTCTAAATAAAATATTATTACGTGTTATTTTTTGAATACTTTCCTTCATGCTGCTACCCACTGTTTCTGCTCAATTAGGAATATCAATTCGCTAATAGTTCGCGTCTTGATATCATTTATAACAATGCCGTGACATTTTTATATCATTAATAATAGAGGGGCTGACAATAAACTGTCGTTTACTAGAATGAATGTAATGTAAAGATTTGTAATGAATCTTTTTTTTGGGCCTGGAGTCTTCGCAATTAAACCGAAATTAATGACTTTACTTTGAGAATGCAGCCCGGGTACGACTATAGTTATTACTTTATAGCCACCTTTGTTGGAGAGTATATTGCTTATCATGAGGCAGCTTTGAACAGTGAATCTGCATAGCAATCAAAGCCATGGTTATAATTCGTAACTCGAAGTGGTAGATGTTTTTACTGACGTATTTGTTTAAGGTGAAACAGGGTGTTAGCCACCGGTCATGCTCATTAAACGCACGACCTGTTGAGGTTTATCTTTGAATTCATGTTTTTCAGGTTTAAGTCCTATCGCATCAACTAAAACGGCTTTTAACTCTTCATCAGTTATGCCATTTCGTAACAGAGGGCGTAGTTCGACTTTATCGTCTTGCCCAAGACACATATAAAGTGTGCCATCGACAGATAAACGCACACGATTACAGGTTTCGCAGAAATGCTGTGAGATGGGTGTGATAAAGCCGATGCGCAGTTCGGTGTTTTTAATCTGGACATATCGGGCGGGACCGCCGCCTGGCATGACACCAGGAATTAAATCATAGCGTTTCGCCAGTTGTTGTTTGACGATTTGCAGATCCAGGTAATGATTGGTCGCATCATCGCCGGTTGCGCCCATCGGCATGGTCTCAATCAAGCGCAGGGTGAAGTCATGCTTGAGGCAAAACTCAACCATATCTTCAAACTCATCATCATTGATGCCTTTCATGGCGACCATATTAATTTTTATCGGTGTAAAGCCAGCATTTTTAGCTGCCATTAAACCGTCAAGTACTGGTTGTAGATTGCCGCCGGTAATTTCTTTAAACCGTTCAGGATTTAGTGTATCCAGACTGACGTTGATTCTTGATACACCTGCGTCATGAAGATCAATTGCATGCTTGTCGAGTAATACTGCATTGGTGCTGAGTGATAAATCTTTAAGACCGGGAAGAGCTGTTAATCTTTTTGATAGCTGGCTGATGTTTTTTCTGACCAGAGGTTCGCCCCCGGTTAGTCGTACGCGAGCAACACCGAGTTCTGTAAACGCTTTGATTACGCGTTCGATCTCATCGTGGGTTAGCCAGTCTTCCGGTTGTTCAAAATCTTTGAAGCCTTTGGGCATGCAGTAGAAACATCGTAGATTACATTTGTCAGTGACGGATAGACGTACGTATTCAATCCGGCGACCAAAAGGATCGATGAGTAAAGGTTTATCTTGTGTGATTAAATTATTCATACGGGATCGTGATGGTAAACCTGTGTAGAGACTCAATCAATACCGACTTATCGGCACGGTTAAACCGGTGTATCACCTGTATGTAGTATACAGGTGATACACTTGAGATATCACTGGTAGAAATACGGTTAAATGTCCCCGATCGAAGAGCCGGGATCCACATCGTGCATATCGGGCATCTCGTGTGCGATACCTTTGTGGCAGTCAATACATGTTTTACCTGCACTAATACCTTCGTCGTGTGCCTTAACTGCACGGCGGCCCTGTTCGGTAAAGTCCATAAATTCAAAGTTGTGGCAGTTTCTGCATTCACGAGAATCGGTCGCTTCCATCGCGCGCCATACATTGCCAGCCAGTTTCAAACGTTTGGCTTCAAATTTTTCACGCGTATCGATTGTGCCGAGCGCTTTATGCAATAGCTCGTTACTGGCCTGTATCTTTCGGACGACTTTATGTTGCCATTCTTTTGGTACGTGACAGTCAGGGCAGGTAGCGCGTACACCGGTACGGTTGCTGTAGTGAATGGTTTCTTTATACTCCTGAAAAACGTTATCTTCCATTTCGTGACAGGAGATACAAAACTCTTCGTTATTCGTCATTTCCATCGCGGTGTTAAAGCCGCCCCAGAAGACGATGCCTGAGATAAAACCAACGATCAATAATGTGCCCAATGAATATGTTACAGAGGGTTTTTTTAATACCTGCCATATCCTGCAAAGTATCATGTCGTTACAGTCTTTAGTATTTTTACTCATGATCAATGTTCCATAAAATATTTATTTTTATTGCGCCCAGTTATCTATTGACCTGTGATGGCAGTAACCGGTTGGAATTCATTTTCTACTAATGGTTGTGCACCAACCTGCGGAACATGACATTGTGTGCAGAAATAACGTCGTGCAGAAACATTGGCCAATACGTTTTTATCACGCGACTCAAAATGTGTCTGGCTTATCTTTGTTGCACCTGCTTCACGATAATTTGACCAGCTATGGCAACTCATACATTTATTCGACTTAAGATTAATGCGGTAGTTTTTTATCTTGTGCGGAATCAACGGCGGCTGCTGCACATAATCGCGTGCGATAGGCTCGTTGTCTTTATTGTATTTTTTTGCTGTTGGCGCGGATGAATCCTGATCGATACTCGTTGCGCCTCTTAATGAACTAATCGTCTCAGCGGCTATTTGTGTGCTGAAACCTACAGTTACCAGTAATACTGCAATCGCTGTTATTTTTTTCATCATAAGACCTCTGCTCCAGAAGAATGATTAAGTTGTTTATCGTTAAGATTATTTATATCGTTATTCATGTGGTTGTTCAGGCTTAGACCAAAGTGAAATACATCTTTAGCACACACATCAATACAGCGGCCACAGTTAGTGCAGTTAGCTGAGGTGATTACCGGGCCTATAACTTCTGTCTCACCCGTTTTGGTAGAAGCTTTATTGATGTAGCCTTTTAATGCAGGACGGATCACCTGTTGTTCAGGACAGACCATAAAGCAATCCATGCAGTCATCACATTGTTCCCGCGCATCTGCACGTATACGTATTAAACTGTGGGTGCCGAGTAAACTGTAGAAGGCGCCTACCGGACACAGGTGACTGCACCATGCGCGTCTGCTGACTAGCAGGTCGAGCAGGAAAACGGCGAATATGATGAACCACGCTAGTCCCATGCCAAAGATCAGGCCACGATGTAACATCGAAACCGGGTTGACCAGTTCCCATGCGATACCGCCGGTGGCTAGAGGCAGTATCAGTGTCGCCGCCAGGATCCAGTAACGGGTCTTGCGTGAAATACTTGATGCGCCAGTGATCTTAAACTGGTCACGTAACCATTTAGCAACATCCGTTATTATGTTCACCGGGCATACCCATGAGCAGTAAACGCGACCGCCGACCAGAACATAAAATACTAAAACAATGATAGCGCCTGCTATTGCAGTCGTTTCCGGAGAGTGTCCTGCAAACAGACTTTGTAATAATACGTAAGGGTCGGTTAGCGGAACAGTTCCAAGTATAAGACTGGAATTTAAGTTACCGGTCACTAACCAGATACCAAACCATGGCCCTAATAAAAATAAAGACAGGATGGAAAGCTGACTGAAGCGCCTTGCGATCAACCATTTATTGGCGATTAACCAGCCTTTGGCTATTCTGTTATCTGCACCTGGGTGGAGTGGACGGCTCATTTTTCAGCCCCCCGTGCATTGAGTGAATTGTTTTTCAGTGTGTCCAGTGGATTATTGCCGAACGGGCTGGCATCTGATGAATCATCTTCAATGATGAGACCTTTACCCTGAAGTTCATAAGATTGACCCTGTGGCAGGTTGTACTCATGTTTGACATCCGGCGCCACCAGGCTTTCACCGGTTTTATTTTTCTCTTTCCAGCCCCAGCGATAATGTTTGCCCAGCTCGCCCTTGGCTAGTTCATAAGGCATGACACGGATGGCGGTATCTTCCAGTACACAGGCACGTTCACATTTGCCACAGCCGGTACAATGATCAGAATGTACGGTGGGTATGAAGTAGGCATGCTTGCCGCTTCGTACATTATGTTCCATTTCCAGAGTAATCGCTTTGTCGATAACAGGGCATATGCGATAGCAGACATCGCAGCGCAGCCCCTGAAAATTCAAACAGTTTTCCTCATCAATCAATACCGCAAGTCCCATGCGGGCATCGTCGATATTTTCCAGTGAGTGATCCAGTGCACCTGTGGGACAGGCTTTAACGCAGGGGATGTCATCACACATCTCGCAAGGGATATCCCTGGCGGTGAAATAGGGTGTGCCGGTTGTCACTTTGTCACCAAAGCTTGCAAGCTTTAAGGTATCAAATGGGCAATCACGAACACATAGGCCGCAACGAACACAGGCTCCGAGAAAGTCTTCTTCATCCAGCGCACCGGGCGGGCGTATGGCAGAAGCAGGCAGTGATACTGAATGACGAGAGTATAAACCCAGACCTAAAGCGATTAGCGTAGCAGCGCCACCAGCACGAGCGGAATCTAGTAAAAACTTCCGTCGGCTGTTCAGCTTTGCACTTTGCTCTGCTTGTGTTGGCTGTGTGCTCATTTTATCGTTATAGTCTTAATGGTAAGCGTTTTATGTCAGTCATTACGCCTTAACGACTTTAACGGCACACTTTTTGTAGTCCGTCTCTTTAGATAACGGATCAGTCGCGTCCAGTGTTACTTTGTTAATCAGGCGACTGGCATCAAACCATGGAACAAAGATCAGGCCTTTTGGCACTTTGTTACGGCCACGTGTTTCAACACGTGCAGTCATCTCACCACGTCGGCTCTGAATCGTTGCCGGTAGTCCGCGACGTAATCCACGTTTCTTGGCATCATCTGGATGCATGAAGATAACCGCATCAGGGAATGCGCGATACAGTTCAGGCACACGGCGTGTCATCGAACCTGAATGCCAGTGTTCCAGTACGCGGCCGGTACATAACCATAGATCAAATTCATCATCTGGGCTTTCAGCTGCTGGTTCATAAGGCGCAGTGATAATGTTTGCCTTGCCATCGCCGTTGCCATAGAAGCGGATATCTTCACCGGCTTTAACATAAGGGTCATACCCTTCGCGATAACGCCATAAGGTTTCTTTACCGTCGATCACAGGCCAGCGTAAACCGCGGGTATTGTGGTAGACGTCGAAGGGTGCCAGTTCGTGTCCCTTCTTTGGTCCTTCATGCTGGAAACGGCGGTATTCTTCGAACAGGCCTTTCTGGATATAAAAACCAAAGTCTTCCATCTCGTGGTTTGTATATTTATTGCCGACACTGTCAGTCACTGTCTCTTTAGCGAATTGATCGACCTGGCCGTTAGCATAGAGAACTTCATATAACGTTTTACCACGGTATTCAGGCTGTTTGGCAATCAGGTCTTCAGGCCATACATCTTCAACTTTGAATCGTTTAGAAAACTCAACCACCTGCCACATATCCGACTTGGATTCTCCCGGTGCTTCGACCTGCTCACGCCAGAACTGTGTACGGCGTTCGGCATTACCGTAAGCGCCTTCTTTCTCTGTCCACATCGCAGTAGGCAGGATTAAGTCAGCTGCCATTGCAGTAACAGTTGGGTAGGGGTCAGAGACAACGATGAAGTTATCAGGGTTGCGATAACCGGGCAGTGCTTCCTCATTGATGTTTGCCGCAGCCTGCATGTTGTTATTACATTGCACCCAGTAGGCATTGAGTTTTCCGTCTTTTAACATACGGTTCTGTAATACCGCGTGATAACCGGGTTTTCCTGGAATGGTGCCTTCAGGCAGTTTCCAGATCTTTTCAGCCAGGTCACGATGCGGCTTTTTCTTCACTACATAATCTGCAGGCAGACGATGAGAGAAGGTGCCTACCTCACGTGCTGTGCCGCAGGCAGAGGGCTGTCCGGTTAATGAGAACGGTCCATTGCCTGGTTCAGAAATCTTACCCATCAATAAATGTACGTTGTACATCAGGCCATTCGCCCAGACACCACGGGTGTGCTGGTTGAAACCCATGGTCCAGAATGAAGTGATCTTCTTCTTAGGGTCGGCATAAAGTTTTGCCAGGCGTAACAGTTTATCTTCAGGTACACCGGAAAGTTTAGATGTGTGCTCAAGGGTGTACGGTTCAAGAGATTTTGCATACTCTTCAAATGTGATGCCGCTGAGTTTGCCGCCTTTACCGGTTTTCTTTTTCTCTAATGGATGCTCGGGGCGCAGACCGTAACCGATATCGGTAGGGGTCTTTTTGAGGTTAACGTGTTTATCCATAAAGTCTTTATCGTAGGCTTTATTCTGTACGATATAGTTAGCGATATAGTTCAGGATGGCCAGGTCAGTCTGCGGTGTGAAGATCATGTTGTTATCACCCAGATCGAAACAGCGATGTTCGAAAGTTGATAATACGTGTACTTCACTGCCTTCTTTGGTAAGACGGGTATCTGTTAGCCGTGACCAGAGAATAGGATGCATCTCAGCCATGTTTGAGCCCCATAAAACGAAAGCGTCAGCATGTTCTAAATCATCGTAACATCCCATCGGTTCATCAGAACCAAAGCCGCGGATGAAAGCACCGACAGCAGAGGCCATACAGTGGCGTGCATTAGGATCGATATTATTTGAACGAAAACCGGCTTTATATAATTTAGAAGCGGCGTAACCTTCCCACACTGTCCATTGTCCAGAGCCGAACATACCGACAGTTGAAACAATCTCTTCCGGTTTCTTGCCTTTGTTCACTTCTTTATCGTGTTTTAAGGCAGCTTTGAATTTTTCCTCCATCACATCAAAAGCTTTTTCCCAGCTTACCGGGGTGAATTCGCCTTCTTTATCATACTCACCATTGCTCATGCGCAATAAAGGCTGAGTCAAACGGTCTTTGCCGTACATGATCTTGGAAAGGAAGTAACCTTTGATACAGTTAAGTCCACGGTTAACCGGTGCATCAGGGTCGCCTTGTGTGGCAACCACGCGCCCGTCCTTGGTGCCGACCAGTACGCTACAACCGGTACCGCAGAATCGGCAGGGTGCCTTGTCCCATCGGATATCGTCTTTAGTTACTGCTAAAGCTTCTTTGACGCCAGGTATTGTTATACCTGCAGCAGTTGCTGTTGCTGCGATAGCGTTTGTCTTAATGAAATCTCTGCGTGTTAGTTTCATTACTCGGCCTCCATTGACCTTTGTCTATTCTTTAAAATATTTAGGATATTATTTGCAAATTTATTCTTCAAACTGGTGATAAATCATTGCGGCAGATAACACGCCTGGCACATCCTGTATCTCTACTAATGTGTCAGTGATGCTGTTTGCACTCTCATCTTCTACAGTGATAACAATACGACCATCTTCATTGTTACCATGCACCTCTACACCGTCCATCATGGAGAGTGCCTTCTCGATCGTGACCAGATTTTCTGGATATGCTTTTACCAGAACGCCGCTAATATTCATTTATGTTCTCCTGATAGAGTTGAATTTATTGTGCCAATCCTCATTTTAGGTGTCCTATCGTTACGGCCTGTACAGGGCAGACTGAAAAACAGGCACCACAGCCTGTGCAGCTGGCCGTACTTATAACTGGAATTGAAATACCACCGAGCCGAGGCGGCATCATTATCGCGCGAGCCTCGCAGGGGTCGTAACAGCTGCGGCATTCCACACCTTTATGGGCAATACAGGTATCTGTATCGATGGCGGCCTTGACTGACCATGGTGACTTTTGAGTATTTTTAAGCAAGGCCTGCGGTTTGCAAACCTCGACACATTGTTCGCAAAACAGGCATTCGCCAGAAGAGAAATCGACAACCGGGAATTTAGCACGTGCCTGTTTGATGATATGGGTAGGGCAGTGTGAAATACACTCGCCACAGTTAGTACATATTTCGGTAAACAGACTTTCATTTATCGCCCATGGTGGGCGCAGTGGCATTTTTCTTCCTTTGAAATCACCACGAAGAAATTGCATTCTGCTGACTTGTGTACCCATCACTTGTTACCGAGTGAAATAACCTTGAAAACAAAGTGTATATATTTCAGTAAAATTAAATATGACTTGCATCAATATATTCTTAAAAGTGGCCAACTAGATACATATAGTTATTAATAGGGATAAAAAAGCTCGGCAACTTGTATTACTATAGATCGTGTTTAACTGATTAATAAAAGTAAAAAAGGTAGCTGCAAATGTCTAAAGATAACTGGGTATCAATTAAAATAGCAATTTTGACGGTATCAGATAGCCGCACAGAAGCGGATGATACTTCAGGCGATGCACTGGTCGAACGTTTGACCGAGACGGGGCACACCCTCGCTGAAAGAATTATTTGTAGCGATGATAAGTACAAAATTCGAGAAGTCGTTTCACGCTGGATTGCCGATAAAGACATCGATGTCATTATTAGTACCGGCGGAACCGGATTAACAGGTCGCGATATCACGCCGGAAGCCGTTCAACCATTATTTGATAAAGAAATTGAAGGTGTCGGTGAGCTATTTCGCTGGGTTTCCTATCAGGAAATTGGAACCTCAACAATTGCTTCGCGTTGTATCGGTGGTCTGGCTAATGGCACCTTTATCTTTTGCCTGCCGGGCTCTACCGGTGCATGTCGTACAGGTTGGGATAAAGTCATTGCACCGCAGTTAGATTGTAATACCGCTCCGTGTAATATCGTGGCGTTAATGCCGAGGTTGTTGGAAAAATAAATACTAGTAAATTATGTCATTGCGAGCGAAGCGTGGCAATGACGGTGGAAATCAAAAATGATAGATAGTAAAACAGAAATTGTTGATTGTTGTGCATCACCCGGTCTCATCTCTGTTGATCAGGCAATAGATAAAATACTTTCTCAAGCTGTACCTGTTGCTGAAACGGAATTAGTCGATATTCTTGATGCACTTAATAGAGTGTTAGCAGAAGAGTTAGTCTCCTCTATCAACGTACCCGGTTACGATAACAGTGCAATGGATGGTTATGCTGTTTATAGTGCCGATTGCCAGACAACAGGCGCAAAACTGCCTGTTACACAACGTATACCTGCCGGTCAGGTTGGTACTACGCTAGAGAAAGGAACCGCCGCTCGAATATTTACCGGTGCACCTATACCAGAAGGTGCTGATTCAGTTGTCATGCAGGAAATGTGTGAGCCTGATGTTAATGACGTTATCATTAATACTGTTGTTAAGGTCGGCAGTAATGTTCGCCGAGCCGGCGAAGATATTGCACAAGACGGTGTCGTGTTAAATGCAGGTAAACAACTACGAGCTCAAGAACTTGGCTTGCTGGCCTCGGTCGGGCTTGCTGATTTTAACGTTAAAAGAAAATTAAAAGTTGCGACGTTTTTTACAGGTGATGAAATTGTTGCCCCCGGTCAAGCTTTAAAACCTGGGCAGATTTATAATTCCAATCGTTACACATTGCGTGGGCTGCTACAGACGATGGATTGTGACATTGTCGATTTAGGTATAGTGCCGGATACGCTTGAAGCAACAGTTGAAGTATTACAAAAAGCTGCATCAGGAGCAGACCTGGTTATTACAAGTGGTGGCGTATCAGTTGGTGAAGAAGATTACGTTCGCATCGCACTGGAGAAATTAGGTGAACTGTCGATGTGGCGCATCGCCATGAAACCCGGTAAACCTGTCGCTTTCGGTAAGGTAGATGAAGCATTGTTTATGGGATTACCCGGTAACCCGGTTTCAGTTTTTGTTACGTTTTTAATATTTGCACGTCCACTTATATTAAAGTTGCAAGGTGTGAATAATTATCTCACAAAATATACATCAGTCATTGCTGACTTTGACTGGGCAAGTGTCAAACGACAGGAATACCTGAGAGTACGTTTGCATAAGGAAAACGGAAAGACCGCTGCGCAATTATTTCCACACCAGGGTTCAGGCGTATTGAGCTCCGCCAGCTGGGCAGATGGTCTGGTCGAAGTTGCTGTTGGAACGGAAGTCAAAAAGGGTGATACGGTCAGTTATTTGTCCTTTTGATTATCGTTCCAGATTATCGTCCTGGCGCATAACTTAATTCAATACCAACCATATCTGTTCCCGGATTGGTAGAAGCCAGGCCACCATTTGAAATATGATGAACGCGAACAGAAAGTGTAAGTTCACGTCGATATCCAAAGTGCACACCCATTTGAATATTAGAAGTAAAAAACATATGTCCGCCCAATGATTCGTCACCGAAGTTGCCGTTTTCTATCCAGGTAGGGCTAGTGCCTAATTCGACGAATGCTAAACCACTACCGGCAATTCGTTTATTAAAACGCCAGGATGGGCCAGCAGAAACAAAAAAACTATTGTTTTCACCGTCGCCTAGTTCACCGCTGGCAAATTCAATACGATCAAAGAATTTACTTCGCTCCACGCGAGATTTAACGACTACAGCACTTTGTGTCACGCCATCAAATTTTTTGTAGGAATCCATATTGCGCATAGCAACAGACTCAAACTGTAAGGCATGTGCGGGTGTGTTAAATAGAATTATCCCGAGTGCAAATAGCGAATACAGGGACAGGTTTAAAAGTCGTTGACGGTATTTAATGTGTATTTCAAATAACTTTTTGGTCGATTTCATTGTTATTTACCCCGGTAATTGTTGTTAGTTATTGAACATATTGCATTCCTTGTGCCAACTTTTTTGTCTATTAAATCATTGATAAATATAAATATTGTTAAATAAATATCTAACGATTTATCGTGTTTAACGAAAAATCGTTGATTATATTTGTGATATTGGTTATGTTTGAGTCTCGAAAATTCGTGAGGCACGAATCATGACTGTTAAAAATAAAGATGGAAAAATCACATCCTGTATTTTTGCGACATCAGGTGATGCGATTAATGAGTTGCTGCTTAAAGCAGCGGGTGAAGGAATTTTTGGTATCGACCTGCAAGGCAATACACAGTTTGCCAATCCTGCCGCAGCTGAGATGACGGGCTGGACAGTTGATGAACTTTTGGGGCAGCCGAGTCACCAGTTGTTACACCATACAAAAATCGATGGTTCTACCTATCATGCGAGTGAGTGCCCTGTGCATGCGACATATAAAACAGGAGAAGTTAATTACGTCGATGACGAAGTTTTCTGGCGCAAAGACGGCAGCAGTTTTTGTGTGGAGTACACCAGTACACCGATATTTGATAATGGCAATTTAGCCGGAGCAGTCGTTGTATTTAATGATGTTACCAAACGACGCACAGCCGAACGTAATCTCAAACAGGCATACGCAGATAATGAGATGATTTTGCAAGCCGCTGGCGAAGGTATCTACGGCCTGGATTGTGAAGGTAATACAACCTTTGTTAATCCTTCTGCTGCGGTCATGCTCGGTTATTCTGCAGAGGAGCTGATTGGTCGGCCGATGCATGCATTGTTGCATCATACGAAACCCGATGGTTCACATTATCATAAAGAAGATTGTCCGATATATGCCGCATTCAAAGATGGCGCTGTACGTCATATAGATGATGATGTTTTCTGGAAAAAAGACGGCACCAGTTTTCCTGTTTCATTTACCAGTACGCCCATGCGACGGGGTGATCAAATCACAGGCGCGGTCGTCGTGTTTAAAGATGTGACAGAACGTAAGCAGGCTGAAGAAAAAATTCAGAAAGCTTATGCAGAAATCGAACGCATGAAAGAACGACTCGAAGCTGAAAATTTGTATCTGCTAGAAGAAATTAACAGTGAACAAGAGTTTAAAGACATCATCGGTCAAAGTCGTGCGGTTAAACAATTACTGCAACAGGTAGAACTGGTTGCACCGACCGCAGCCAGCGTATTGATAACAGGTGAATCAGGTACAGGAAAAGAACTGGTCGCCAGAGCAATACACGAAAGAGGCGACAGAAGCGAACGGCCGTTAATAAGAGTTAATTGTGCGGCCATACCAGCAGAGTTATTTGAAAGTGAATTTTTTGGTCATGTTAAAGGTTCGTTCACCGGTGCTGTAAAAGACAGGGCGGGGCGCTTTGAACTGGCTGACGGCGGCACAATATTTCTTGACGAAGTCGGTGAAATACCCATTGCTTTACAAAGCAAACTGTTACGCGTTTTACAGGAAGGCCAGTATGAACGTGTGGGGGATGAACACACGAAAAAAGTTGATGTGCGTTTGATTGCAGCAACCAATCGTAATTTACAGGAAGAAGTCGAACAAGGTAACTTCCGCGAAGACCTGTATTTCAGATTAAACGTGTTCCCTGTTAATGTGGTACCACTGCGTGAAAGAAATGATGATATTCCTTTATTAACACAACACTTTATCAGTGTGTTATCTCGAAAACTGAATATGCCAGAACCGTCTTTAACCAATGCGGGTGTAAAACAATTACAGAGTTACTCATGGAAAGGCAATATTCGTGAATTACAAAATGTCATCGAGCGCGCAATTATTTTGAGCCAGGGGGGTAACTTACGTTTTGATTTACCTAACGGTGAAACCTCACCTGTCATGATAAGTAACACAGAAACAGGGAATGGCCATAATGGTGATGATTCACATTCTGGACCATACACAGAAAGTGAGCGTATCGCGCGAGATAAAGCAAACATTATACGGGCACTTGAATTATCCGATAACAAAATTTCAGGCGCAGGCGGTGCGGCTGAATTGTTGGGTATCAAACCAACAACACTGGCTTCCAGGCTTAAGAATATGGATATACGAGTTTAGTTTCAGGTTTATAAACAAGAGAAAGAATGACACAATTTATTGTATGAGGTGAAATTATCTGAATAATTTTCTGTCGTACGTTTTATCTTTTCGACATTTACTATGGTATACGACACTATGATGAAACTTAACAGACTTGATAAGCACCCTGATATACAACGGGGGCTGGTGTCTAGTCAAAGTGCTGATGAACGGATTGTGCTTAGTAAATTAAATCATGGAATTAGTTATTTTCTCAATGATACTCGTCTGTTTAAAACGCAGAATGCATTGCTCATGTATGAAAAGAATTACTCACCCGTACTCTATGTACCGAAATCAGATATTTTTCATCGCCACTTCTTACCAAGCTCAAAAACCAGTTATTGCCCTTTCAAAGGTGAGGCCAATTATTGGTCACTAAGTGTTACAGACGGAATTGTTATTGATACTGTATGGGAATATGCTAAACCGAAACCAGATGTTGGCGTTATTGAAAATCATATGGCATTTGCCAATGAGCAAAGTGGTGGTGAATATCTGTTCTATGAAATATAAGATGTAATCAAATTTTTGATAACATTAAGAAAAACTCTAACTTTTATAGCGATTATTTTTAACCTCTGATTAATAAAAGACGATAGTTGTTAATCAGTGCAATCAAATAGCTACTTCGTTCGTATATGTACCAGGGCATAAATGTTTGTGTCTTAACTTAATGTAAACGTAGAGGTTAATATGAAAGATAAAAGTCAAATTCTCAAAACAACATTAGCTGGTGTCATGGCTATTAGCACAACGATGATGGCTGGCAGTGCGAATGCAGTTCCTGATAATCCAAAACAGTGGGAAAAATGTGCGGGTATCGCAAAAACAGGAATGAATGATTGTGGTGCACTTGATGGTAAACACGGTTGTGCCGGTAAGGCAACAATAGATAATGACGTTAATGAGTGGGTTTATGTACCTAAAGGAACCTGCACAAAAATTACCGGTGGTATCGTCGCAGCGATAAAACCAGCAAAGTAATATGAGCGGGCAGTCGGTTGTATTACCGATAAACAGTGTAGATTATTCAGGTGTAGGTCTTGGGTTAAGGTCTACACATATTGAACAGATTATCCAGCAGCAACCCGAAATACCGTGGTTTGAAATACTGCTGGATAATCATACGGCGCAGGGAGGTTTAATCCCCCAGCAACTGGCGGCTGTCCGACAATATTATCCACTTAGTTTTCATTGTGTTGGTATGTCTTTGGGCGGTGTCGATACTCTGGATAAGAATTATCTCTCGACCATAAAACGCATGACCCTGGAATATGAGCCTGCGCAGATTTCTGATCACCTGTGTTTCACGCAACACGGAGGTCATCATTTCAATGATTTGTTACCCATTCCCTATACAGATGAATCTTTAAATCATGTTAGTGATCGCATAGCTGAAGTACAAAATTATTTAGGCAGGCGTATTCTGGTTGAAAATATATCCACCTATTTACAGTTTGAAAGTTCTGAAATGAATGAGGCTGAATTTCTGTCTGAACTGGTCAGGCAGACTGGTTGCGGTATATTGCTGGATATAAACAACGCCTATGTTAATGAGTTCAACCATGGTTATGCTGCAAAAGAATTTATCGATAGTATTCCAATGGAACACGTTGGTGAAATTCATCTGGCAGGATTCGAAGACAAAACGGAATATCTTATCGATGCTCATAACAACCGAGTGAGCGAACCGGTATGGGATCTGTTTGAATATTATCTGCAGAAAAATAATTCTTCGCCTGTATTAATCGAGTGGGATAACGATATTCCCGCTTTAGATGTTTTGCTTGATGAGAAGGTAAGAGCAGAGGAGCATATAAGATCTAATACAAAAAATACGGATGAACAGGTGTCATGCTAAAGAGCTTGCAACAACATGTTACCGAGTTCGCTTCTGTATTGAATAATCCTTCTTTTGAAGAAAAAGAATCATTTGTTAAAAAGATAAAACAATCTCCAAAAATTCCCGCGCAGCTAGCAATCGATATATATAGAAACAATACGCGTGGTTCTAAAGTAAATGCGTTAAAAGCAATTTATCCTGTATGCAAACGAATATTAGGTGATGAAGCCTTTCATTCAATAGCCAATTATTATATCGATATAGACGTAACTGGAACATCTGATTTAAATAAATATGGCGAAGAATTTAATCAACACCTGACTGTAATATTTGAAGCAGGGCGTTTACCAGCTGATTATAATTATTTACCTGATCTGGCCAGGCTGGAATATCGATTCCATGCGGCGTACTACGCAGATGATGACCCGTCATTTGATTTTGAATTATTAAATAATAGTGTGCAAAAAGAAGAAAAAATATATTTTAGAGTGAGTGATTCATTGGCCCTACTAAAATACCAAACACCTATTTACGAAATATGGATGAATAACCGTAAAGTCCTGAATTTAGGTGAAAGCAGTGTGCCTGCTATAACCGATTTCCAGTACCTGCTGGTTTATCGAGAGAATAATACACCGGTAATCCACACTATAACTAAAAATGAATATCAATTGCTTGATGCTTTTATTAGTGGTTATTCATTACAGGATGTTATTGACTCTTTCGATTATGATGTAGAAACAATGCTACCAAAGCTGATTGCTAAAAGATGGCTTGCTGGCATCAAATAATATGACTGAATCAAAACTATTTGACGAGGAAAATTTGCAGAAGCTTTTTCGTTATGCCTGCACCATGTGTATTAACCAGGATGATGCTTACGATCTACTGCAATATTCGATCGAAAAATACTTGCACAATCAGTCACACAATATGCAGTGCAGTGAAATGGCGTATGTGCGTAAGATAATACGCAATCGATTTATTGATGAATATCGCAGATTAAAACGATTTCCTGAAGATAGTTATGATGATGACGTAGCTATTGATATTGATATTGCGACACTCGAAGAAATCGTACTGGGGCAGGTTGAACTGGAGATTGTGTGGAAAAACTTTGATTCGTTTGAAAGAGAAATTTTATATTATTGGGCGGTAGAAGAAATGACAGCACAGGAAATATCTACGGAGCTGGATGTACCTAGAGGCACCATATTGTCACGTATATATCGCCTGAGGAAAAAGATTGAATCAACATCTGAAGATGTATCCGGTAACCAGACCGGAGGTAGTAGGATATGAATAAGCCACTAAAACAATCTGTACGAGAGCATATTGAATTAAGTTCTTTAACTGACAATCAGTTAAAGAATTTCGCCTCTATGACCGGTCACGTGCAAGCAGAAAATCATCATAAAAAATCGATTTATCCGTTTGCAATTGCAGGTGCTATTGTCGCTTTTCTACTGGCGTTTATATTGTCACCGTACGTTATCGAGCAAGGTGACGTACGTGAACGTATTGCACTAGAGGTCGTGACTAACCATATGAAGCTAAAACCACTAGAAATAGAAACCAGCTATATTGGTGACATACGTGGCTATTTCAATAAGCTGGGCTTTTTACCAGTAAATAGCCAGTTGGTGAATGGTGCCGGACTAGAATTATTGGGTGGACGTTATTGTTCGTTACAGGGTGTCACTGCAGCTCAACTGAGAGTAAAGAAACCGGGATC
>Ga0316209_1001750_pt1 | contig 20555 bp, 22 predicted proteins | sample 6monopyrite_MG_FD_204945 | JGI IMG/M metagenome (GOLD analysis project Ga0316209, IMG submission 204945) | Microbial mat bacterial communities from mineral coupon in-situ incubated in ocean water Damariscotta River, Maine, United States -... | ecosystem: Environmental > Aquatic > Marine >...
ATGCCACGACCCAAGAGATCATCGGTGAGCCGTGTGCGGGAGAACCGCACGCACGGTTCGAACGGGGGCCTCCTGCTGACCATCGGTGCTTCGGCACCGGGAAGCCGGTAGGAGGTCTACCAGTGTTGAAGCTCGACCACATCGCCATCGCCGTCCCCGACCTCGACGCCTCCATCCGACAGTGGACCGAAGACCTCGGTCTCGCCCTGTCGGGGACCGAAGATGTCGTGGGCTCCCAGACCTCCACCGCCTTCCTCCCGGTCACCGACGCGGCGCACCCGGCTCGTATCGAGCTCGTGGCGCCCCTCGACGGGGCGGGGCCGATCGCGGCTCACATCGACAAGCGCGGGGCGGGGCTGCACCACCTGTGCTTTCGTACCGACGATGTGAACCGCGATATGGAGCGCCTGCGCGGGCTGGGCTACCGCTTCACGACCGAGCAGCCCACCCCCGGCGCCCACGGCACAATGGTCTGCTTTCTCCACCCCAAGTCCACGGGCGGCGTGCTGATCGAGCTTGCGGAGTACCCCGATGCGTGAGCGTGTCACCGCCACCGGAGAGGCGACCCGCCTGGCCGATCGCAAGCGGCGCGCGGGTCAGCGGCTGATGATCGGCTTCGCGGGGCCCTCGGTGGACGAGGATCTGCGCAAGCTGGTCGCCGAGATCCAGCCCGCGGGCTTCGTGCTCTTTGGCCGCAATATCGAAGAGCCGGCCCAGGTCCGCGAGCTCAACCGGGAGCTCCGCTCCCTGCTCGACCCCCAACACCCGGGGCTCATCGCGGTCGATCAGGAAGGGGGGCGCGTGCAGCGGGTTCGGGCCCCAGCCACGGTGTGGCCGACGATGCGCGATGTGGGGCACTCGGACTCCCTCACCGCGAAGATCTCCACAGCGATGGCGGTCGAGCTCCGTGCGATGGGCTTCAACCTGAACTTCGCTCCGGTCGCGGATGTCGACAGTAACCCGGACAACCCGGTCATCGGCGACCGCTCCTTCGGCCGCGACCCGATGAAGGTCGCCGAGCATGTGGTGGACTTCCTCCAGGCCCACCAGCAAGCGGGGGTCATCGCCTGCGCCAAGCACTTTCCGGGTCATGGCGACACCCACCTCGACTCCCACCTCTCCCTGCCCACGGTCGAGCTCGACATCCCCGACCTCGAGCACCGCGAGCTGGTGCCCTTCAAGGCGGCCATCGCGGCCGGGGTGGGGGCGGTGATGACGGCCCACATCGTCTTCCCGTGCTGGGATGAAGAGGTGCCGGCCACCCTGTCGCCACGGATCATCCGCGACGTGCTCCGCGGGCAGCTCGGCTACCAGGGGGTCGTATTCTCCGACGACCTGGAGATGAAAGCAGTGCATGGCCGCTGGCCGATCGCGGAGTCGGCTCGACGTATGACCGAGGCCACGGTGGACATCCTGCTCTGCTGCAAAGAGCCCACCTTGCAGCTCGAGGCCTTCGAGGCCCTGGTCCGGCTCCAGGAGGACGATGCCGCCATGGATCGGGCCTTCAAGGACAGCCTCGGCCGCGTGCACAGCCTGCGAGAGCGCTTCTTCCTCCGCCCGCCGCCCCAACCCCCTCTGGCAGACCTCGCCCACCCCGAGCACCTCGCCTTGGCGGATGAAGTCACCCGCCGCGTCCACGGGGCCTCATGATCCTCACCCTGCTCGGTCTGGCCTGGGGGGCCTGTGGCTCGGATCTTCCCGCTCCAACCGATACCCAGTCGGTGGTGTGGATCTCGCCCCTGGGCAAGAAGGCCTCGGCGGGGCGGTCGCTTCGGGTGATCCCGATGAGCGCGCTCCGCGAGGCGGCGGGCAATGGGCCGATGTCGGTGGGGCGGATGCTCCAGCTGATCGGGGAGCGCAAGCACGCCCGCAACCCCAAGCGGCCGTGGAAGGTCACGGTCTTCGAGGCGTCGAGCGGGGCGCTCTGCCGACCGGTCGAGGGGGCCGATCCCACCGAGTTCGTCGCGGGACTACCCGTCTGCAAGGCCGGCCAGAGCGGATCGAATCGTCGCTCCACGGGCTGCGGTACCACGGTGGACCGGGCCTCGGGCAGAGACGGGGTGGTGCTCTTTCGGGCCCGGTGGCGCGATCTGGCCCCTCAGGGCTTCTGCGTGCTCCCCGCAGACCGCTTCGCCGCCGAGCTGGCCAAGCGGTGAGCACGCTCTACTGCGCCCAGTGCCTCACGACCTTCCCCAGCGACGAGGAGCGCTGCACCAACCTCTCCTGCGGGTCCAAGCGCCCCGAAGGCGGCTGGGGCGCGGTGCTCGGCGAGGGCGACCTGCTCGACCGGCACTACCGCATCGACCGGCCCCTGGCGGTCGGGGGCGCGGGGCTCACCTACCTGGCCCGGGAGGTGGACCCCGATGGGGTCGCCCAGCCTCCGGATCTGGCGATCAAGGTGCTGTACACGGCCCGTGCGGCCGGGGCATTTCTGCGGCGGCTGTCGACCGAAGCCCAGATCCTTCAGGAGCTCGACCACGACAATATCGTGCAGCTCCGCGGCTTTGTGCACCGGGCCGGCCAGGAGCCCTATCTGGTCACTCTGTACGAGCATGGCGGCAACCTCACGGAGCTCATCGAGGCCGAAGGTGGGCTGCCTCCAAAGGTCGCGGCGGGGGTGCTGGTCCAGGTGCTCTCAGCCCTCGATGTCGCCCACCAGCGCGGGGTGGTTCATCGGGATCTCAAGCCCGACAATGTGCTGCTCCGAGAGCGGGTCGATCCCGGTGTCATCCCCCAGATCCGGGTAGCGGACTTCGGCATCGCCAAGATCGCGGGGGCGATGGGGAAGATCACCAAGCACGGCAGCTTCGTGGGCACCCCGGAGTACGCGGCTCCAGAGCAGTTCGAGGGCATGGATCCCACACCCGCGACGGATGTTTTTGCGGCGGGTGCGCTGTTCTGGCACCTGCTCACGGGCGAGGTGCCGGTGGTGTTCTCGGTCCGCCATGACATCGAGCTGTGCCGGGAGGAGTGGCTCGCCAAGCTGCCTCCCCGGCTGGAGAGATCTGCGCTACAAGGCGCGGATGCGGTGGAGTTCGCGGTGCTCCAGGAGGTCCTGGAGCGGATGATGGAGGCCCGTCCCGAGCGCCGATGGACCGTGCAGCAGGTGCTCGCCCGGCTCGATGGGGTGGTGGCGGGCAGCGTGGCGCTCAAGCGCACCGAGACGGTCGAGCTCACAGCAAAGCCCGCTCCGCAGCGCGAGCAGGACCCCGAAGAACCCGCGACGGACCGGTTCTCAGAGCCGCTCGAGCCCCCGCCCGAGGTCGAGCCGGAGCCGGAGGCCCCGCCCGAGCCCCCGGTCCCGAAGGCGCAGCCGAAGACAGAGGAGTCGGGGTCGAGCGGGTGTGCGACGGCGCTTGCGGGGCTCGGGGTTGCGGGGCTCGCCGTCCTGGGCGGCGGGGTGCTGCTGGTTGGGGTGCTCTGGCTCGGGGCGGCCTGGCAGCTCGGGTACTTTGACAGCACCGGACCGGTCGTGCTGGCGATTCCCGGTGGGGGATCGGGTCCTTCCACGGAGCCCGGTCCCTCCACAGAGCCGGGGCCCTCCACAGAGCCCGACCCTTCCTCCGAACCCAGTGCTCCTCGGACTCCCGGAGTCCCTCTCGAGGCTGCCGCCGCGGCAAAGGTGCTGGCCGCCCTCGATGGGCGTCGTGCTCAGATCGATGCGTGTGGCACGGACCGGTTCGCCGTCGGCAGCGCTTGGATCGAGGGTGGCCAGATCACCGCCGTTGCCCTGGACGCCGGCTATCTGGCCCCAGAGGTCGAGCGCTGCGCCGAGGCCGCGCTGGTGGGCCTGGCCGTGGAGCCGACCCGGGGCTGGATGCGCTTCGGGATCTAGCGCATCGCCGCCCGCGTGGACGCTTTTTCGCTACAAACACGGCGGAGCCCGTCGATACCATGGATGAACGGCTTCAAGAGGGGGAAAGGCATGAGTCGATGGTCAGCAGAGGGGGTTGAGTTCGACGAGGAGCACGGCACCGCCTGGCTTCGCGTTCCACCCTGTCTCGAGGGTACACTCCATCTATGAAATCACTGCTCCCGCTGCTCTTCCTGCTCTTCTCCAGCACCGCCATGGCCCAGGACTGGGACAAGCGCTATCGAAACTGGCGAACCGCTGGCTACGTCAGCTCGGTGGCGCCGGTGGTGGGCATCGCTGGGGGCACGGCGATGATCGCGGCAGCCAAGGACAAGCCGATCATCATTACGGTCCTCCTGGTTGGAGGCGGGGTGTTCATCGGGACCGCGGGCGTTGTAGGGGGTACCCCGCTCATGGCGCTCTCGGCGAGCCAGGGTCGGCGAGCGCTGCGGATGCAGGGGGCCCAGGTGTCGGGCACGGCGGGGTCGATCTCCTGGGTCGGAGCTGGGGTCGGCACGACAGGGCTCGGGATGCTCGCGACCGGTGCCGTGCTCAAGGACGGAAATAGCTTGATCGGGGTCGGTATCGTGACGGCTCTGGCGGGTTCGGTGATCGCCTACAGCGCCGGCGCGACTCAGTGGGGTGTGAATGGACGAGCGCGACGGGAGCAGGGGCTCAAGCCCGAGCGGGCTCCGGTGCCGCTGCGCCTGTCGATCTCAGGGCGCTGGTAGGGGCTCCCCAAAGATCTAGCCCAGATAAGTGGTGGTGATCATCGCCCCGACCCCGGCGAGCCCGATGCAGCAGCCGATGACATGGGCAACCCCCAGCCCGAGGAACATGGCGACCCGTTGCTGCCCCACAGACCAGCGCGGAAACAGCCCAACGGTGCGGTAGACGACGATGGCGAGTCCGGAGGAGAACACGACCGAGAGCGCGGTCGCGAAGAGAGCGACCCCGGCGCCATAGATCCGGGGGGTGGTGAGGGGGTCGCCGACCTCGGGCGCGATGGTGGGGCCGAGCAGCATGACCGCGGCGAAGAGCAGCCCAGAGAGCGCGTGCAGCGCGAGCAATCCCGCGTGCATTCCCCCCATCGGCATATAGCTGGCTCTCTCGAGGAGCAGCTCGTCTTCATCGTCCATCACAGCGGGTCTTATCGGAAACCAGTGCGATGCGCTTCAACGCTGCCATGGGACCTCGGAGCGCGTTATCGGCGCCCATGGTCAACTTCTTCTACGACAACCCCGCATTCACCCTGTTCCTCTTGTCGCTGGCCGCTGTCGCCGCCGTGGGGGTGTTGGTCTTCGTCCGAGACGTCTTCCTCCAGCGCGCCCATGCCATCCAGCACAACTTCCCGGTGGTGGGCCATATCCGGTACTTCTTCGAGGATATCGGCCCAGAGCTCCGGCAGTACTGGGTCGCTCATGACAAAGAAGAGCTGCCCTTCAATCGCTCGGAGAGGGCGTGGATCTACTCCAGCGCCAAGGGCGAGAACAACAACTTCGGGTTCGGCACCAGCGAGCAGATCTACACGATGGGCTACCCGATCATCAAGCAGGCCACCTTCCCCTTTCCGGATGGTCAGGCTGTGGTCCTGGACGACGATCCCTCCCTCATCCCCTGTGTGAAGGTGATCGGGGAGCTGCGGAAGCGAAAGCGCCCGTACCGGCCGATGTCGATCGTGAACATCAGCGCGATGAGCTTTGGGGCGCTGGGTGCGAATGCGGTCGAGGCGCTGAATCGGGGAGCGAAGGGGGCCCATGCTTATCACAATACGGGAGAAGGTGGGGTTTCTCCTTACCATCTGGCCGGCGGTGGCGATCTGGTTTGGCAGCTGGGCACGGGCTACTACGGGGCCCGCGGCCCGGACGGGAAGTTCTCCCTGGAGGAGGTGGTGAAGGTCGTCGAGGCCCACCCCCAGATCCGGATGATCGAGATCAAGCTCTCCCAGGGCGCCAAGGCGGGCAAGGGAGGCATCCTCCCCGGGGCGAAGGTCACGGCGGAGATCGCGAGGATTCGCAAGATCCCGATCGGGAAGGACTGCCACAGCCCCAACTTCCACGCGGAGTTCGGCGATGTAGACGAGATGATCGACTTCATCGAGCGCATCGCCGCTGCAACCGGGTTGCCGGTCGGCATCAAGAGCGCGGTGGGCAAGCTCGACTTCTTCCGCGAGCTCGCTGTGCGGATGCGTGAGCGCGACGAGGGCCCGGACTATATCGTCATCGACGGGGGCGAGGGGGGCACCGGTGCGGCTCCGCTCACCTTCTCCGATCACGTGGGGCTGCCCTTCAAGATCGGCTTTGCCAGGGTGTATCAGATCTTCCAAGAAGAGAAGATGGCCAGCAATGTGGTGTGGATCGGGGCGGGCAAGCTCGGGTTCCCCGATCGCGCGGTCATCGCCATCGCCATGGGCTGTGACCTGATCTACGTCGCCCGCGAGGCGATGATCTCCATCGGCTGTATTCAGGCGCAGAAGTGCCACACCGGCAACTGCCCGGCGGGAGTGGCGACCCAGAAGAAGTTCCAGCAGGCCGGGCTCGATGTCCCCCTCAAGGCCGAGAGGTCCATGCGCTATCTCAAGTCCTTCCGCAAGGAGCTGCTCACGCTCTCCTGGGCTAGCGGCTACCAGCACCCAAGCCAGTACCGGCCCGAGGATGTGGAGTTCGCGACCGGTGTGAACCAGTTCGATACGCTGTCTGACGTGCTCGGCTACACCCGCGACCCGTCCGCCTTCACCCGCTTCGAGGACCTCACTGCCGTGGAGTGACCACGTTGGGGTCGACTCCCTTGGCCAGCATCGCGCAGGCACCGGTCTGGAGCTGCCCCAATGGGAGCAGGCTGCCACCGGGGCGGTTGATGTCGAGGCTGCGCATCAGCCAGGTAGTGTGCCAGGTGCGCCCGTCGCAGAGCTCGCGGATGGACTGCTTGCTGACCTCGTGGAACGCTCCCGGATCGCCCAGCGCGGTGCGACCCGCGGCACTTAGCTCGGGGACCTCGTCGATGGCGAGATCGAGAGCTGTGCGTGCAGCATGGGGGTTCTCGACTCGGGCGAGCAAGCCCAGCGCATCGCCGCGGACGGTCCACAACATCCCGTCGGGCTGGACGGACTTGAGGGTTCGGCAGCGGAGTGCGTCGAGGGAGTGGGCATCGGCCTTGTGCAGCGCAGCCAGCGTGCGAGCCAGCGGCTGGGCCGCGGAACCGGGCAGGGTGGCTCGGATATCCCAGAGCATCCCGACCGCGACGGCGGCCACCTCGAGGGGCTGCTCTTCCAGGGAGCGGATCAGCAGGTCTTGTTGCGCGGGATCCTGGGCATCGAGCACGACGAACCCGTCGACCCGCAGCGCGCCTTTGCGACAGGACCCGCGCTCGAGCGGACCCTCGACAGCGCGACCCAGCGCGGAGAGATCGGCGATGCGCTTCGGAGCTTCCCGGGGGGCGGAGGGAGCGGGCGCGCCGGGGGGGGCGGGGGGCGCGGGTACACAGGCCAGGATCAGGAGCATCGCGAACATGGTCCATCGTAGGCCGATGCGTGCAGTAGACTGGGCTCCGACCCCATGTCGATGACTCCTACCCCCGCCCCCGTGCCCTCGTTCGATGCTTCGGCGCTGCTGGACTCCGCCGAGCTGTGGCGGACCGCGGCGCGCACGGCCATCGCAGATGGAGAGTGGGCCAAGGTGGAGCCCGCGCTGAATATGGCGGAGACCACCTACGAGTCCGCCATCGATGTGGTTCCCGAGGGCTCCGCTATCCGAGGTCGCATTGCCAGGGGCCGGGCGCTGTGTACGGTGTTGCGCTCCGATGTCGAGCTCCGACACTGGCGCCTCGATGGAGCGGAGGAGCGCCTCGACGAGGCTTATCATGCGTTCAAGGCCCTAGACGAGGGAGTCATCGGCGCGGAGCTCTGGCGGGTCACCGCCCGCCTCGCCGAGAGACAGGGTCGCTGGCGCTCGGCAAAAGCCGCCTGGAAGCGCGTGGTGAAGCTCACCGATGGGGTCGATGAAGTCGCGCTCGGCGACGCGCTCATCCGCATCGCCGAGGTCGAGATCGTCTGCGGAGATGGCAAGGCGGCCGAGGAGGTGCTCGAGCGGGTCGAGGCGCTGGTGCGCGACCTCGATGACGACCTGCTTCGGTCCCGTGGGCTGGCGGTTCGGGCCGCCGCTCTCGAGAGCGAGCGGAACTACGCGGCTTCCTGGGAGGCCTATCAGGACGCCCAGAACAGCGTCTCGGTACCTCCCCAGGACTTCCTCGGCCTGCTCAAGCTCCGCATGGCTGGGACCGCGGTGTGGATGCGCCCCCGGCAGGCTTTTCGGTTGATCGAGCGCGGATATGATGCCCTGGTGTCTGCCCACCACCCCGACGCATTGGGCCTGGCCTACCACCAGCTTGCCGTGCTCGCCTTGGCGGTTCGCGATGCAGACGCCGCAGCGCTGGCTACCGTGGGAGCCCGGTCCTGTCGGGGGGGCTTCGATGAGACCTCCCGCCCGATGCTGGTCCAGGCGCTTCGCCAGGGGGGCCATATCGACGCGGCAGACTCACTCGAGGCCGAGGAAGGCGGTCGATCTGAAGAGGTCGAGCGCGGCCTGGGCCGGGCGCTGGAGAAGCCGACTGTGGACCGTGGCCTCAACTGGCGCCAGCTGGGCACCGAGGAGGGAATGCTCGCTCTGTGCGCGTCGCTCCGGCGCAGCGACCGCTCTCGGGCCAAGGTGCGCGTCGAGGGCGAGACCGGGTGGTTGGTCGACGATCACGCCGCTCTGGTTCGGCACCGGGCCACCCTCACCTGGGATGCTCCGGTCGACACTCTCGGCGTCGAAAAACCGGCTCCTCCTGTGGTCAATATGACCCCTCGGCCCGTGCCTCGCCGAAACACCAGGCCCACCGTCCCGGCCGCCACATCCGCCGCGCCGGGGGTGCGGATCCCGGTGCTCAACCTGGTGCTCGCGGCGGTCGGGCTGGCGATGTTCGTCGCATTCAGCACGGTGATGGCGCTGCTCCTGGCGCTCCAGTTCTTGCTGCCGGTGCTGCGATGAACCCCGGCGAGAGGTTTATTCGCGGCATGTCTGCGCCCTGGCGTGGGGTGGCGCTGCTCAGGCAGCACCGGGAGCTATGGAGCTACGCGGTCGCTCCGGTAGTCATCACCTCCGGCATGCTCATGGTCGCCTTCTTCGCCACGCTCTGGTGCGCCGGGCCGTTCACGCGCTGGCTGGCACCGGGGCTGGTGCGCTGGTGGTTCCTCTTCCTCATCGCCCGCAGCGCCATGCTGTTGTTGCTCGGGTTGTTGTTCGGGGCGACGAGCATGATGCTCTCGGCCCTGCTCTGCTTGCCGATCCACGATGCTCTCTCCGAGCGCATCGAGGGGATCAAAGGGGTGTTGCCTCCGCCGATGTCCTTCCGCCAAGCGCTGCCTACCTCGATCGCCCACTCGGTCGCGGGGTTCTCGCTATGGATCCTGCTCGAGTCGCTGCTCTTTCCGGTGCAGCTGATCCCCATGGTCGGCCCGCTCCTCGAGATGGTGCTGGGACTTGGACTGACGGCCTTCTTCCTGTCCCACCAGCTCATGGACGGGCCGATGTCCCGCCGTCAGCTCTCCTTCGCGGAGAAGCTCCACTGGTTGTGGGCCCACCTGGGGTATGTGCTCGGCCTGGGCTCGATGGGCACGCTGATGATCGCGGTCCCACTTCTCAACGCGGTGGGGCTGCCGATAGCGATCGTGGGAGGCACCTTGCTGTTCATCGAGATCGAAGAGCAGACACAGGTGTAAGGCCCCCGCCTCTGCCTCCGTTGGCCCGGCGTCTGTACGGAGCTCTCCTATGAACCGACTCATCGTCCCCGGCCTCCTCGCCCTCGCTCTCATCATCGGCACCGCCGCGATCGGGGGCTCGGGCTCGATGATCCCCGAGGTCACGGGCTCCACGGAGCAGCCCTCGGATCGGTACGGGGAAGTGCTCGGTCTCAACGACCCCAAGCGCGCCACCCAGACGGTCGATGCGCTGCTCTCCAGAGGCCAGGAGGGCACGGAGATCCTCGCCCGCGTCGCGACCACGGAGTCCGATCTCTCCATGCGGGGTTGGGCGATCACGGGGCTGGCCCGCTCCCGCTCCAAGCTCGCCGCCGACACCCTCGAGCAGCTGGGAAAGGAGGACGGGGTCCCTCCGATCGTCCGAAGCTGGGCCTTCGCAGCTCGGGTGAATCGCGCCGAAGATCTCGACACCCTGATCGCGCTCAGTGCGCAGGGAGGGGCCTATGGGGTGTCCGAGCTGGTACTGCAGCGCGCGGCGAACTTCCTCCAGGGAGCGGATGCCCGCACCGCACTCGAGCTGAGCGCGCGGTTCCCGGCGCTGGGCGGGGCGGTCTCGGAGCAGCTGCTCGAAGTGCCGGTCCGAGAGCTCGGCCAGATCATGCTCACCGATGACTCCGACCCCACCCGCAGAGCAGCGGCGAGCTGGCTGGGTGCACAGGCCCAGCAGCGCGATCGCTCGGCGGAGGTGGCTCGGATGACGATCCGCCAGCTCCAGCACGACCCCAAGACGACCCGGGTACCGTGGACGGGCGGGGCGCTGTACATCCCGGGAATCCAGTGGGAGCGGCAGCAAGCCCGGGCCCTGGTTCGCGAGCTGATCCGCTGGAGCCTGTACTGTGAGCGGAAGGGCTTGGATGTGGAGCGGAACCAGGTGTCGAACAACCTGCGCAGCGTCTCCCTGCTTCAGGTCGCGGGTTTCTCCAACGCCTGGCCCAATGACCCGCAGCTCCTCGAGGAGTGGGCCCGCATCGCGGGGCGTGACGATCTGCGAGAGATCCTCGCAGAGCAGGGCATGTCCGACCGTATGCCGAGGAAGAAGTGATGCGAGCCCTCCTCCTCCTCGCTGCACTGGGGGGATGCCAGGCCGACACCCGAGAGCTGATCGTGGTCCACCCCGATGGCAGGACCGAGCAGATCGCCCCGTGTGCCAAGGGATGCTCGGCTCCCACACCCGACGAGACCCACCCCCTCGAGGCCCAGCAGATCGCCGCGAATATCGAGGCGCTTCAGCTCGAGGCGGTGGGTGCGCCGAGCCTCGCTCTGGACACCCTGCTCTTCCACCCCGGCGGCACCCAGGACTGGCTCGATGCCCATCCCGATGCCCTCGATCCGGCGCGGCGGGCCCACCTGCTCTCCGAGCTCTCCCGCGACCAGGTCGAGGTCTCGTTCCGGCTGGTCGATGACTCAGGGCAGATCCGTGGAGAGGCCACCCGTACCTCCTCGTTGAGGGAGAAGCAGCACATCGTCATGGCCGGGACCGGAGCCCTCAAGCGGATCGAGATCAGCGGGAAGACCAAGCGCGTCGGGCTCGAACACCTGTGGGCCAGGTGGTGACTCGAGGGCGTCCACTTTGTGGCAGGACCGTGGTTCGCGGTTCGTGAGAGTGGTAGCGACTGGGCCCCGTTCGGCCGGGTCTGGATGAGTGATGGCGGCGGCAGCGATGAGGCGGGAACCCTGGAGATGAAGGTGGTGCTACGGCCCGCCGACCCCGGGGCCCTGGGACTCGCGGCGCTCTAGTCCGGGGAAGACCCGGTCGGGCTCGAGCTCATCGTTCCAGATGAGCTCCATGTCCTCTTCGAGCTCGGACTCGTCGGGCACGGGGCGCTCGAGAACCTGCTCGAGCTGGTCGATCTCGAGGTCCCGGATGCGAATACGCCTCTCGAGCACGGCTCGGGACTCGGCCGAGAGGTCGGGGTCGGCGTAGGCTCGGTCGAGGGCCCCGTCGAGCTCGAGCAGCTCATCGAGGCGTGCGAGTTGTTTCTCTCGGGTGGCGAGGAGCTGCTCGTGGCGGCTGAGGATCTCGGTCGGGGCCTGGACGGTGACGGAGGTGTCGGTGGGGCTGTTCACCCAGAGCTCTGGCCCCTCGCCCCGGCTGTAGCCATCCTGCACGACGGCGTGGAGGCCGCAGGGGACCGAGGCAAACCACTGGACCGTGAACACGCCGTCTTCATCGGGCCGCGCACCGGCACCGCAGCCCTGGACGCTGAGCCGCCCTTCGGGAGCTTCTCCGGTGATGCGCACGGCGATCTCGATGGACTCGAGGGGGACGGTGGTGCAGACGCCCTGCTGACCGGGGCCCGCTTCGCTCCAGCGGACGGCGGTGAGGGGATGGTGGCGATACCGCTGGCGGGCCTGGATTGCGGCGATCGGATTCCGGCGGTCGTCGTGGGCCAGGGTGCCGTGCACGCTGGAGTGCCCGGACTCGGTGCGCACCGAGGCGATGAGCACGCCCCCGGTGATCTCGGCCCGCTCGAAGGCGCCGGTGACCCGGCCCTCGGGCAGATCGGTGGAGCCCAGCTCGCAGCGGATCCACCCGATCCCCTGCTGGGTGGCTTCTGCGCCCGTGGCTTGCTCTACCGCACGGGGAGGGGGCGGTAGAGGCTTGGGGATGGGCTTGGGATCGGGGGTGCGCAGGGAGGGCTCCGACTCGGCAATGGTGACCGGTGGCAGGGGCCGGTCGAGGCGGGGCACGGGATCGGGCAGGAGCCAGCGCAACAGGATGCCGAGCACAGCGAACACGATCAGCACACCGAGATGTTGGCGCCAGTTCTTCATGGACCGAGGATAACCGCGCGCGGCTCGGTCCACGAAACGCTCTGGAGTGGGTGAGGCTCCGCGTCTGCGGAGGTCGAGAATGAATCGTGATTCAGTGTGGCGAAGCGTGCGGCGTACCGTTAGATTCCGGCGACTCCAAGCCGGCGGAGGGGCTGTTTTTCTCCATGCGCCGGGGGGTGGGGTGTCTATGTTTCAGCTTCCTCTCGATGTCACCGATCCCATCTCTCCTGTGGGTCAGCGTTTTGTGTCGCTGCACGAGGGCACCCGTATAGGCGGGCGTTTTCGCCTGGGTCAGCTCATCGAGCGCGGCACAGAACTGGCGATCTTCGATGGCCACGACGAGCAGACCGGCCACGAGGTGTTGGTCCGGTTTCGCCCCTCGGCGGCTCGCGTCGACTCCCGCCTCGATCACCCGGGCATCGCCCAGTACACCGACCATGGCTGCATCGGTACCTGGTACGCCGCCGTGCTCGATCCGGGCGAGGGAGAGTCGCTAGCCCAGGCCCTGCGTCACCTCGGGACCGACCATGTGCCCGCCGAGCCGCTCGTGGTGCTCGGTGTCGATCTGCTCCAGGCGCTCGATCATGCCCATCTGCATGGGCTCTCCCACGGCAACCTGGGCATCCACAGCCTGCACCTCACCCCAGAGTGGGGCACCGTCGTGCTCGACTTCCCCGAGGAGCTCGCGGTACTTCGCGACGAGGCACTCCCTTTCGCCAGTCCGGAGAGGCTCAGCGGCGACCGTGGCGATGAGCGCAGCGATGTGTACGCGGTGGCGGCGCTGCTCTACAGCTTGGGCGCGGGCGAGCCCCCCTTTGGTCTCTCTCCTCACCAGGCTCGGGACGGGCACCTGTACCAGCCGCTTCGGCCGCATCCCAACCTGCCGCAGCCGCTCTTCGATGTGCTCCAGACCGCAATGGCCAAGCAGCCCAGCGAGCGGTACCCCACCGCCGCCGGGTTCTCTGCCGCGCTCATCGACGCCTACCAGCGCGTGCAGAATCCCGGGCTGATCGAGGAACTCTCGGCTCCCACCGCGCTCCCGATCGTCGGCGATCTCGGGCGCCCAGACACCATGGACCCCGCTCCGCGCCGCGCTGCGGCCCCCCGCCCTGCGGTCGCTGATGAGCCCGGACCCTCCTCTCTCGCCACAGCGCTCTCCTTCCTGATTCTCGGGCTCCTCTGCGCTGTCGTCGCGGGCCTCGCAGGCAGCTCCCTGCTTGCTGCAGGTGGCCTGTGGTGGGTCACATCCATGGGGCCGCTCGCCCCAAGCGTGGACTCGGTCGCGGCCGCAGAGCCCGTCGTCACCATGCCCGATGTCCAGGTCGTAGCTGACGCTCCGGTCGAGCCGGCTGCTCCCCCCTCTGCCCCGGTGCCCGAGCCCGTGCCCGTCCGCTTCGCCTACGACTCCTGGCAGGCCCAGGCAGAGCCCGGCTTCGACGCCTTCATCACCGCTGCAAACGCCCACGAGGGGCGGGTCCGGCTCACCGGTCACACCGACAACCGCGGCACCGCAGAGGCCAACCGGCTGATGGGCTTGGGGCGCGCCTGGTCGGTCGGGCTGCTGATGGCGGCGGGTGGTTTCGACGAAGGTCGCATCGAGCTGCTCAGCGATGGCGAAGAACATCCTATTGCTGACAACTCGACAGAGGCGGGTCGAAGCCGGAATCGGCGGGTTACTGCTGAGTTCGCTCAGGAGCGTCGGGTCTCAGACCTCCTGATCCGGGTAGACTGATCCCCCCGTGAACCCCCGGACCCGTCCGGATGCAGGAGCCCCGTGTCACTGCGCCACGCACATCCAGCCGAAGTGAGCATGGATGCTGGCCCGAGCCTCAGCGACGAGGCCCGAGCAGCGCTGGCTCGCTGGCGCCCAAACCGCTCCATCCGTCGTCGGATGTTGGCACCGGTGGTCGTGGCCATCTGCAAGCTGCTGATCGAGCACCTCAATCACCTCGAGACCCTCGATCTCGAGCGCTTCGAGCGAGCCCGGTCCCAGGGGCGGGGCCTGCTCACCTTCTCCAATCACGTCAGCCTCTTCGACGACCCGTGGCTGGTCGCGACCTTCTCTGGATCGGACTACGACCGGATCCGGTGGTGCGCAACAGATGCCCTGAACTTCTTCAGCAACTCCCTGTCGGCCCGATTTTTCTCGGCGGGAAAGGGGGTGCCTATCGTACGCGGAGCCGGCGTCGATCAGATCGGAATGCAGTTCCTCGAGGAGCGTCTGCACGAGGGGGAGTGGGTGCATATCTTTCCCGAGGGCGGTCGGTCCCGGGACCCACGCCACCTGCGCACCCCGCTCAAGGGCGGCTTCGCCCACCTGGTCCGCGCGACGCGGCCCCTGGTGCTACCTTTCCACCACACTGGAATGGAGGGCGTGCTCCCGATTGGCGCCGTGCGGCCCCGCTTCGGCAACTCGATCCGCTTGCAGTTTGGAGAGTGCTTTGACACGGCAGAGGGGCTGGCCGATGCCGACCCGGAGGAGATCACGAAGTGGGCAGAGCAGCGCTTGCTCGAGATGGAAGGCGCGGGCTGATCAGTGCCCGTGGCCGCCGGGTCCGTGGGCATGGCCGTGCTCGCGCTCGGAGTCGGATGCGTTGCGGATATGGAGGATCTCACCGGTGAAGTGGATGGTCTTCCCCGCCCAGGGATGGGTAGCGGACACGTAGACACGGCTGCCCCGGACCTCGTGCACGAAGAGCTGGACCTGCTGACCTTCGGAGCCGTTGGCGAAGAAGGCGGTGCCGGGCTGGAGGACCCAGCTGCGGGGGAACTCGCGCTTGGGTACGGCTTGGGGCTCGGATTCGCCGGCCTTTCCGTAGGCGTCCTCGATGAGGAGGTCGAAGCTCTCGCCGACCTGGAGACCGTGGAGCTCGGCCTCGAGGGTGGGTACGAGGTTGTCGTAGCCGTGGAGGTAGGCAGTGGGCTCGGTAGCGGGGAAGCGCTGGAGGGTCTCTTCGGCGTGCTGGATCGTGAGTGAGAGCGTCACGACCGTACCGGATTCGATGATCATGCTGCCGTGTAACCCCTGCCTCAGCCCAGCTCCAGTAGGGTCACCTCCCGGCGGGTGGGTTTGCCGGTGCGCCACGGTACGGCACCCGCTCCGAGGCCCGCGCTGACATAGACCCAGCCGCGGTCGGTGGTGTACATGCCGCCGACGAATCCCTGGCCCAAAATCGAGCGATAGACCGCACGGGTGAGCCCCCGTAGATGGAGCTGGCCGGCGTGGGTGTGCCCGCAGAGCACGCCGTGCACGCCTCTCTCCCAGAGCATCGGTGCGGCCTCGGGGTTGTGGGTGAGGCCGAGGGTGGGGCCGTCTCCGAGGCCTCGCACGGTGGCTTCGATGTCGTGGTTGCCCGAGGTGGAGTCGTCGAGTCCGGCGATCTGCAGCCTCTGTCCCCGAAGCTCGACCGTGGTCCACTGGTTCTGGAGCACGACGACTCCGGCCCGCTGCAGCGCGCGGCGCACGGCGTCGGCGGCGACCCAGTGGTCGTGGTTGCCGAGCACGGCGATCGCGGGAACCTCCAAGGCGCCGAGGGTCTGGGTGATCTGTCCGATGTAGCGGCTGCCGCGGCACACAAAGTCGCCGGTGAGCACGACCAGATCGGGGTGCTGAGCGTTGGTGCTGGCGACGGCTGCGTCGAGCAGGCCCCGAGGGGTGACGAGGCCGAAGTGCAGATCGGTGAGCTGCACGATCCGAACCGCCGTGCTCCAGCCTGGAAGCACACCGCTGACGATCCGGATCTCCGGGGCGTGAAACCCCCACACTCGCTCGACCATGCGGTTGGGTAACGTCGCGATGTGGACCTGCTGTGAAAGCGGGGGCGGCCGGGGAGGGCAGCGCTTTCACAGCCCCTGCTTCCCGTCCTCTTGCGGAATAGTGCTCCCCACGAAGTAGGTGAACGATGATGTTTTCTCTGTCCGCGATCGCCTTCGCGAACACCGGTAGCGTGACCAATGTACACCGGTCCGAGGGCGGCTGGGCCACGGCCTGCATCCACGACGATGCCTCGCTGGTGTACGTCCGCGACGCGCCAGGTGGTCCTCTACGGTCGCGACATCGGTGCCGTCCGCAGAGGCTATGTGCTCGATCTGGATGGTGAAGCACCTCGCCCCCACAACGCGGGGTACTGGGGCGTGAGGGTGGTGGTGTTCCCGGACGAGGTGGAGAGCGTCACGGTGAAGAAGGGGGGCAGGTGCTGCCGCTCAGCGGCCCGGTGCAGGCGGGGAGAGCGGTGGTCTACGTGGGTCCAGGCGTGCTCCATCGGGCCACGATCGAGTACACCGTGAGCCGTCGGCCGGGGGTGAACAACGCCGCTGCAGAGTTGGTGCTGTTCAAGCAGCTGGACTGAGCAGAGGGGTACCCGGCCCCACGGCCCTCTTCCTGGAGCACCATCCCACCTCGCTGACAGGCCGCGCCGATCGGCCGGTCCGCGGAATGGCCAGGTCTTCGAGTCCCACGAACGAACCAGCTTCAGACGGCTCGGTCCGCCCACCGGTTCACGTCTCTAGTCGCGGCCGAAGAAGTTGAGCAGCGCCCTGGCTGTGCCGCTCTGATCGGTTCCGGCGAGCTGCTCGAGCTCTCCTGGGTCGAGCAGCACGGAGCCACATGTTGCGCAGATCTCGATCTCGACACCCCGGAAGGGCTTGGTGTCCATATCGCCGCCGCACTTGCCACATTTGTGGTAGTGGAGCTGCTTGCGGGCCTCGGCTGCGGCGATGGCCTCTTCGGCCTCGCGTTTGGCCTTGAGAGCCGCGATCTTCTCACGATCTGCTTTTGCGAAGTACTCTTCTTCGAGGTCTCTGGATTCGCCGGACATGGGCTCCTCAGTCGCAGGACAGGCCGTTATGTGTGAGCAGAGAGCGGATATCCCGCGAGATCTCTGCATCACCGGTCTGTATTGCCTTGCAAAGGTAGGGGGTGGCGTCGGTCGCACGACCTTGCTTCAGCAGTGCATAACCGTAGCCGTAGTTCGCGTCCGCGTGTGTTGGACTGATGTCGAGAGCGCGCCGGAAATATCCCTCTGCTTCGGCCGGAGATCGGTCGAAGGCGCTCCACCCCTTGCGGACCAGGGCTCCGACTCCCGATGACTTTGGAGCGGGCTTGGGATCGGGCTTCGCGGTGGGCTCGGGCTCGGGCTCGGCGACGGGCTCGGGTGTTGCGCTGGGCTCCGCCGCGGGCTCCGGTGTGGGCTCCGGTGTGGGCTCCGGTGTGGGCGCGAGAGCCCCGACTTCGGGTGGGGCTGCAGCGGTGCCAGCGCCCATCAGGCCCGCCATTCCGGCCCCCATCACGACCAGGCCGAGCAGCAGGACCCCTCCCACCACCACGACACCTGCCAAGAGCATGGAGCGTCGGCGACGCGCTTTGTAGGCGGTGAGCTCGGCTTCGAAGGTCTCGTCGTCGAGCTCGTCTTCACCTTGGATCTGGAATGGGACCTCGTCGTAGCGGGGCGGAGACTTCTCGGTGAGCTCCGAGGAATAGCCGTTGTCATCGTCGTAGCGGGGCGTGGCGATTTCGGTGGGGGCCATGGCGCCGAGCTCGGGCCCTCCCGGGAACTCCTCGGTCTCTTCGGTGCGGAGAAAGCCCAGCCCTGGCTCGTCATTCCCTACGATAGCGGAGGTGTCTCCGAGATCCATCGAGGAGTGCGCGGGAGCCTGAATAGCGACCGGAGCGGGCTGTGGTGTGGGCGGGGTGGAGCTACCGATGAGCCGTTTGAAGTCGTGCTTGCTCAGGGTGACGGCCTTGCAGCCCTGGCAGACGAAGATCTCGGCTCCGCGGAACTCCTTGAGCAGGAGCCCCTCACCGCAGGTCCCGCAGCGCTTGTCGGAGTGGATCACGGGCAGCTCATCCCAGCATTGGAGAGCATACCGTTCACCTCTCTGCGGGTGTCGGTGTTGCCTTTGGCCGCGGCGAGGCAGAGGTGCGGCTTGGCGGCTGCACTGTCTCCGGATTTCATGAGCGAGTAGCCATACCCGTAGTGCGCGTCGACGTTGGTCGGCGCACTCTCGAGAGCTCTCTCGAAGATCGCGGCTGCAGACCGTGGATCGCTATCGGCGAGCTTCCAGCCGCGATTGATCATGCCGGACACGCTTGGAGCTCGGGGAGTGGGTGAGACGGGTCTTGGACCGGGGACGGGGACGGGGCCGGGGACGGGACCGGGGAGCGGAGTGGGAACCGCGGGTTGTGGGACGGGCTGGGGGTCCGGGACGGGCTGGGGGGCTGGGACGGGCTGGGGGTCCGGGACGGGCTGGGGGTCCGGGACGGGTCTTGGATCGGGAACCGGTAGGGGGCCCGGCTTGTTCGGCAGCGTGGTGGTGGGGGCACCGGCGTCGGTCGTCGGACCCATGGTGTAGCCGAAGTAGAGCAGGAAGCTGGCCAGCACCAGGAGGGTGGCGCAGCCGGCAAGCAGCAGCGGGGTGTTGTTGGGCCGGGCGGCCAGCACGAGCTCGTCGGTGGTGGGCGCGTAGTAGTCGATATCGATATCGTGATCGGAGACCAGCGGATTGGGCCGACTGATGATCTCGTCGCCGACGGGGGGAACGGTGTCGGCCAGGCCGCCCAGGGGCCTGGGTCCGCTGGGTGAGGCGCGCAGCGGTGCGGGCGGTATCGTATCTGGGAGCGCCGGCGGTGCGATGGTGGGCGAGACCTCCTGATCGACATGAACGGGCTCGGTCACACGCTCGGGCTCCGGGGGCCGGTCTTGGTGCTTAGGAGGGGGCGGGGGCACGAATGCGGGTCGTTGGACCGGAGGGGGCTGTCGCCTCGCTACGGGCGGAGGGGTCGGAGTCATTTTTCGACGGCGAACATCGACCGCGTCGAAGCCGGTGGGTGCGAGGCCCTGCACGATCTCGTCGGTGGGAAGGGGCGGAAGGCCAGTTGGGATGCCTTCGGTGTCATCGTCGTGCCAGCCTGATGCGGTCTGGTAGTCACCTCCGAAGGGGGTCTCTCCTCCGAATGGATACTGGGCTGGGCCCGGCTCTGGGGGTGACGAGACCTCGGGGCCGACGAATGCGGGTAGCAGGTCTGGACGACTTCCGATGGGCTCCCAACGCACGCCGCCTTCACTCACCAGATCGTGCCGGTCGACCCGGGATTCAGCAATCCAACGACGGAGGGTCTCCCAGTCGGAGACCATATAGATCTGGCCGTTTTGCTTGAGAAATACCGCGCCGCCGTGTGAGGGGGTAGGCTCGGTGGCGGCGGGACCGAGACGGGCGACGGGTGCGTCCTGTGTGGTCTCCCAGGGTGTGATGGTGGGACCGGTGAAGGAGCGCTCGGCAGGCTCAGCGGACTCTGGAGGTGCAGATGGCTCAGGAGTGGGCGTCTGTGCAATCGGCGTCTGAGGACTGGGATTTGCGGGCTTGGGGCCGGATAGTCCCAGTCGCGCCATGGCCGAAGTTGGCTCCTGTGGCTCCCATGGGGTGATCGTAGGACCGGACTTCGGCCGCTCGGAGTCTTCCACAATGGGGGGAGTCTTGATCGGTGGCGGGGGCCCGGGCGAAGCCAAGGCCGGCCTTGGATCGGGGGGCGGAAAGGAGGGTTGAGGCGTGGCCACCGCCGGAGGCTCGCTCGGCGTGGCCGGGGGAACGGAATCGGCACTCGGAGGTTGCACGCTCTGGGAATAGCCGCAGCTAGAGCACCGAAACCGGAACGCCCGCCCGGAGCTGACGACCCAGGAGGGAGGGGCGATCTCGTGTTCGACTCCACAGTTCTGGCACTGGATCTTCACGGGAGGCTCAGCCTCCGTCGCCCTCAGGCGCGGCTGGAGTTGCGGGCTCGGATGGAGCTGGGACTGCGGGCTCCGCGGGTGCGGGCTCTACTGGGTCCGGCGTCGGCTCTGCGGGTGCAGGCTCTGTCGGAGCGGGCGCGACGGGGTCGGGCGCGACGGGGTCGGGCTCTGTGGGTGCGGGCGCGACGGGGTCGGGCTCTGTGGGTGCGGGCGCGACGGGGTCGGGCTCTGTGGGTGCGGGCGCGACGGGGTCGGGAGCCGGTTGCGGAGCGGGCGCGACGGGGTCGGGAGCCGGCTGCGGAGCGGGCTCTTCGGTGGGAGCGGGCTCTTCGGTGGGAGCGGGCTCTTCGGTGGGAGCGGGCTCTTCGGTGGGAGCGGGCTCTTCGGTGGGAGCGGGCTCTTC
>Ga0316209_1001751_pt1 | contig 20550 bp, 11 predicted proteins | sample 6monopyrite_MG_FD_204945 | JGI IMG/M metagenome (GOLD analysis project Ga0316209, IMG submission 204945) | Microbial mat bacterial communities from mineral coupon in-situ incubated in ocean water Damariscotta River, Maine, United States -... | ecosystem: Environmental > Aquatic > Marine >...
CCATCCACCCATCCACCCATCCATCCACAGCATCACGGCCCGAGGCCGAGGAGAAATTGGGATGCCCGACATGAAGATTTACTCGCCGGAAGGGCTGAGCAATGCCGATGCCGGCATCACGACGCTCACGCCGAACCCGACTCTCGCAGGCCGACGCATCGCCGCCCTCGACAACGGCAAAGCCGGCGCGGATCACCTGCTGACGGCGATGGCCAAGCGGCTCGCCGAACGGTCGGGCGCGACCTTTGTCGGGCTCCATCGCAAGGGCAGCGCCGCGACACCCTGCGAGCCGGAGCTGCTTGAAACACTTGCGCGGGAGGCGGACATCGTCCTGACCGGGACCGCCGATTGAGGGAGCTGCACGTCGTGGAGTCTCCACGACACGCAAGCTCTCGAAGCGCTCGGACGGCCTACGGTCGCCATCACGAGCACAGCCTTTCAAGACCTCGCCGATCAGATGGCGCGGGCGCTGCGCATTCCGGATGCACGGATCGTCGTCGTCCCTCACCCGATCGGCGGAACGCCCAACGCAACCCTCGATGATTGGGCGAATGAGGCGATCTCGGGGCTGAGTCGTTCACTCGCTTCCTAGCATGAACTAACGCGAGCCAACGCGAACTGAGTTCCCAGACCCAAACAAAAACGGCCGCTTCCTCCAAAGAGGAAGCGGCCGTTTCTGTAGATGGCGGATTCGGGGGTTCCTTAACAAAAGCCGAAGTAAGGTCGTCCGAATCCGCCCGCCGCGCTAGTCAGGTCTAGCGGCGGCGTGATGCGAGGCCCGCGAGTCCGAGACCCATGAGCAGAGCCGTTCCGGGCTCCGGGATGACCGTGAGGCCGAAGGGCGTCGACGTCGTGACCGTACCCGAGGTCGTGATCGTCGTGACGTTGAAGCTCAGGTTCGCGAACGTGGGCGCCGAGCCGTTCGGCAGCACATTGTTGAGCGTGACCTGGAACGTCAGGTCGTCAGCCGAGCCGTCGCCGCTTGCGGGAGTACCAAGCGTGACCGCTTCGAACAGCGAAACCGTGTACGCCTGCGGGTTGAGGTGGTTGATCGCGAAGACTTCAACCGGCGCCGGGTTGTTGTTCTGCAGGTCGTTGAAGACACCCGCCGTCGGGATGTGCACGCCGTAGACGCTCTGCGTCGCCGTACCGCCACCGAAGGCGAGGCCAAGCTCGCGGTCGAAGTTCGCACCGGGAAGGTCGTAGCCCGTGAGGCTGACCTGAAGGCCTTGGAGGTTGAGCGGGACCGTGTTCTGGTCAAGCTGGAGATCGAACGTCACGGATCCACCATAGGCAACGACGTTGCTCGGGGAGTTCGTGATGTTGATGCCGATCGCGCTCGCGATCGACGGGACGATCAGAAGGGTCGCGGCGAGCGCGAGGGCCTTGGTAAATCGAATCATTGGTTTCTACCTCTACTGTCAGTAGTGCCACAGCGAAGTCGCCGTAAGCGACGCCACCAAAAACTGGAGGCGCTGACTCGCTTCGTTCGAGACACACCGTGTGTCGCGAATTCATCAAGCCATCTGTCTGATCTGGTAGAGGGAAAAAGCGGTCCTACTCAGACAGGTCGGAGACCTGCGATCGAAGGTCGTTCTCAGAGTGTTCGTCGGGGCTCAACCTTCAACCTGAGTCGGGGTGAGCTTCGAGCAAACAAGTAGAGACAAGAGACGCTTCCCAACGCCTCACGGGTTTCGATTCTAATGAGTTGGATTTGCCCGGACGGGCCTGCTTTGCCGATATCCTCCCGTGCGCAATGAGCTGCTGCTCAAGCGCGCGACCTTCCCAGATCACGAGCATCCTACTACGAACCGAGAAATCTGTGGGGGAAAATTATCGGTAGAAGGGCCAAAAAGTTACGTGAACTCACCCCAGAGGGAAGCTCTCGCGTACGCTGGGCTGAGACCCCGCTCACACGTGCGCAACTCATTGTCCTATCAGGGTATTTTCGATTATCGCCGGGCACGATCGGGACTGATTCCGCGCTGGAGACTGCGCGCACGGTCGACCTCGAAGAGCGGAAGCCTTGCGAGAACGCCACGACGCTCGGGGAGCGGAAGCGCGCGCAGGGACTCCGGCAAGCCCGCTCCGTCGGCGTTGTTCGCCACAGACATCATTTGACACCAGGCTTGCCGGTATCTCCCCTCCTCATCCCTCGGAGCAGCGCGAAGCAGCCGGGCACCCACCTCCCTACACGGCTCATAAAGGCCGAGCACCGCGTAGAGGTCCGCCAGGCGCGCTGCCGCGTCCGGATCGGATTGGCGCAGCGCCTTCTCACGAAGCGCGTCGAAGTCGGCCGGGATCAGGCCCTGATCCATCGCCCATCTCGGGGCCAGGTCGATCACCCGTGCGACGTCCAGGCCGCGTGTCCGGTCGAAGGGAACTCCAGCGGCCTGATAATAAGCCACGATGCGGTCGAGATTCTGATTCGCCGCCTCGCCACCCCGAACATAGACGGCGCTTCGCAGGCTTCGGAAGGCGAGGATCCAGCCGGGCTCGCGCTCGAGGTGGCGTAGGGTCGACGAAACCGGGCGCTGGCTACCGGACTCAACCGGGAGGCCGGTGGCGAGAAAGACGTCGATGCCCTGGCGATCGAGCAGAGCGCCAAACTCGAGGCCCTCGAAGTCGCTCCGACGGGCCTCGATCGCGAAGTTTCGATCCATCGCATCCGCAGCGACGTTCATCGTGCCGCTCGACGACATCTGCAGTTTCGGGCCGAGCCAGAAGCTCATGAATCCGCCGAGGGGATAGTCGTTGTAGACCCGCCCCTCGAGGCCGGTGTCCGCCAGAAACCAGATCGAGTGGCCGAAATATTTCGCCGCCCGGTAGGGCTCGCCGTAAGCGACCTGACCACTCTGCAGCGCTCGCGACACGAGGGGCCAGTCGCCGTAGCGCAGGTGCCCCCCGGCCATCACGACGATGAGAAGCACTGCCCCCCAGGCCCGTCGGCGCTGCCCGGAAAAGTCCGGAAGAGTGGAAGCCGCAAGGGTCACTGCGAAGACGAGCAGCCAAAGGAAGCGATTCGCCATCACAGAGGCGAGTACGCTCGCGGTAGCCAGCGCGTAGAGCACGGGATCGATCCGTGCGGTCCACGCCGGCGCCAATCTCCCAAGACGCGGCCCAAGCCGATTCCAGGCGAGCCCGATTCCCGCCACGACCACGATCACGAGGCAGCACCAGCAGAGCAGCCAGGTCGCCCAGGTCGGCGGAAGCCGCGCCGGCGGCCAGGCCAAGAGATTCGTCGGGCCCCACTCGTCGACCACAGCCGATAAGGCAAGGGTCGTTTCGCCCGCGGAAAAGAAGGCGAGATGCGCCGTCCAGAGCTGCGGATTCAGCCCGCTCGCCAGGAGCATCGCGAGCCCGGCCAGCGCCAGCCGCCCTGCCCGCCCCCGCTCGAGGTCCACCTCGGCCGAATCCACGGCCCCGAGCCCCGGTACCCACGCCAGGAGGGCGAGCGAAGCACTCGCACCGAGTACCAGCAGCGGCCCGAGCAAGAACGCCGCGTGCACGTTCGCCCAGAGGGCCGTCAATCCTGCCGCCATCGCGATCTTCCCTCTCGAGGGTCCCCTACGCGGCTCGAGGACAAGGGCCGCCACGACGAACATCGCGACCATCGTAAAGAGGTGCGGTCGCAGTTGGACGATTCGGTAGGTAGATAGAAGAAGGAATGCGACAAGAACGACGCTCGCCGCGGGAGCGCTTCGGGTCGCCCGACGCGCAAAGCGCCACACCAAAGCGAAGAGCATCCCGACCGCGGCCACGTGGAAGACACGCAGACCCGCGAAACCCGTCACGGATTGAACCGCGTACAGCGCGAGCGACCCCAACCAGGAACTCGGCGCCGGCGGGCCCGGCGCCGCAAAGAGGTACGGGTCGGCGTCGAGAAAGGGCCCGGCACTCGCGAAAGCGCGGCCCAACGCGAGATGAATCCAGGTGTCGTTCGCGTAGAGGGGCTGTCCGACGAGGATCAGCGTCACCACAACAGACAGGCCGGTCAATAGATAGAGAAGGAATGACCCGTCACTAACATGCGACGAAAGTGCGCCGGACCCGCTCTTGGCCTCATCGGCGCCCGCGCTCGAGGGATCGGGGGGAGTCGACTCCCCGCCGCTCACCGTCGCCTACGCTCCTCGGGATTCAGCCGGAGGCGAAAGCCCGTGGTCCCGCGGTAGACCCATCGGTCCTGCGAATACTTGTAGAAGAGCTGCTCGGCCGGATATTCGGGATTCGTCGCCGTGATCTCGGTCGTGACGTCTCCGAATAGACGCGAAGCATGCCCCTTGATGTACATCGTCACTTCGAAGGGACCCAGGCGACCGCCCGTGTCGTATTCGATCTCGAGGGCAGGCCCGATGCCGTGATAAACCTCGTCGATCTGGTCGTCGAAGTTGAAGAAGCGGTAGTCCGCCGGGTTGTCGAGCGTCACGTCACGCCGCCTGGTGTCACTGAGACGGATCCCCCGCCGAGAGACGAACGAGACGACTTGCTTCACGCGACTATAAACGATCGATGGCTTTACTCGGATCGTCTCCGCGCCCCAGTTGATGGTCAGTGCGGTACCGATGCCCGCGTGAATCTGCGGGCCCTGGTTTTGAATGGAGACCCGATGACCACGGCCGATCAGTGATGCCTCGCCAACCGGGAAGCCAGCCGCCGCATCATCGGAAATCGAAAGCTCGCTCGGATCCGCATCGATGGCGAGACTCACTTCCGAACCCTGCGATTCCGAGATGCTCAGATCCATGAAGAGCCTTGGCGCCGGACCCGCAGTCGTCAGGGCCGGCGACATGAGTTCGAAATTCACACCGAAAAGCGCGTTCGAAATCTCCTCGCGCGAAGCCAGCGGGGCCGTGATCACATTGATCATGGCCCCCGGATTGTTCGGGTCATCGATCGGCGAGAAGTCGCCACTCTGTAGCGGGTTCGTAATGTTGAAGCGCGGACCAAAGATCTCCGTACTCGAGATATTGCCCTTGCCCGTATGACCATAGACGCCGATTTCCAGCGCGATCGAAGGCGTCCACTTCCGGAGTTCATCTCGCGACGACTCCGCATGGACATCACCCGCATTCGCGGCAAAGCCAACGGCCATCGCGATCACAAGCATGGCGCGGTTCGCGCGAATAATGGGCGCGACCCTATGAGAGGCTTTCGCGGACAAGCTTGCGGGGGCGGAGCATGTCGTGCGCTCTGCGTTAGGCCGTCTTCGAATTTTAAGTCGCAGCATAGTGTCGGGTCTCACGAGTCTGGGGGCGGTCTAGTGACCTTCGAGGATTCCGGATGGGGTCTGCGACGGGCGCGTCGCGAAAAGTAGGATTCTTCTCTTCTTCTCTTCGGTTGAGTACTGCCTATATCCTTCGATGCTACCGCTGTCTTCTGTGTTCAGTCATCCGTCGTAGCCCGCTTCGGCAAGAAATATTTATTGCATCGATATCGACCCGAAGACACGCAGAATACAAGGTTCGTCAGACGAACGATGATGCGAGGATACCCATTGGGCGTGGCCCGCACGCATCCATATCAGTCAGCCTACTTTTATTCGTCGTCAGCTGACGCTCAATCACCTGATCGGATTTCACGCCGCACGACAGACGATCGTCGCACGAGTCCGATCACAACCTCGGCGGTCGACACTACATCCCTCCTCAATACTGGCCCGAAACCCACGCGAACGAGGGAGTGCGGGCATGGGAGGCAAGCAGGGTCGGGCGAGTATTAAACAACGTCATTGAATCCGCAATCCAAGATGAGTAATGTCGAGCGGTCGATTTCGAGTGGTATTTCGGGACGCGCCCCGACCGATTTTCGCTCCATCGATTCCGCATGATCCGTTCCTGCGTGGATGGTGTCTCAAGATTCATTAGTTCGGGGCCGAGCTTTGCCCAACGGATCCAAGCACGCATTCTCGTGCTTCTCTTTAGTGCTCGAATAGTGCTCGGACGATTTTCACTCGGTATCTTTTTTCAGGTCGGTACCGTGATGATCGATGAGATGAGCAGGGATCGGATTCGTACGGACCGACAGAGTTCTCTGCAGTACGACAGCACCTTTTATGTCATCGCGCGGAGTGTCACCGCGCGCTCAGCGTGATGGCGAGCCCCCAGATCTCCGACCCTGAAGAGAGCATGAACAATGTTCCCGTCACTCCACTCTCTGTTGCTGACCCGTCTTAACGAATCGCACTTCAGTACGCGTTTGCGATCCAGCCTGGGTTTACAACACGCCGACATCTCATCCCGCGCGAGGACCCAACTCCTCCTCGTCAGCATTCCGATGCTGCTTGGCGTATTCGCCGGCGGGAGCGCCAGCGCCCAGGCCGCTGGCGGCGACGACCCCTTCGCAGGCGTCGAGGAAATGATTGTCACGGGCGGTGGCTCCGCAGCACTCCTCGCACCCGCAAACACTTCGGCCATCGCCTTCGACTCCGCTGCACTCGAAGCCCATGGCATCGAAGATCTCAGCGACATTTCCGCGCAGGTCCCGAACCTCGCGATTCGAACACAGGACCAGACGAACGCGTCCTTCTTTATTAGAGGCGTTGGCCTCCAGGACTTCGGCGCGAATGCCTCGAGTTCGGTCCCGATCTTTCAAGACGGCATCGCACGAAACCCGTCCGCCACCCAGCTCGTCGGCCTCTACGACATCCAGGGCCTCAACGTGCTGAAGGGGCCACAGGGCTCCGGCAACTTCCGCAACGCATCTGCCGGCGCGTTCCTGATCAAGACGCGGGTCCCGGAACCGGAGTTCTCCGGCATGGCAAAGGTTTCCTACGGACGCATCTCGTCGGTCGATGCCCGCGACGCGAATCGTTACGGCTTCGAAACCGCCATGAATGCGCCGATCTACGGCGACATCATCTCGATGCGAATCGCCGCCCGCTACGACCATGAGAATCCATTCTTCGAAAACGGCTGTGCGAACCGAACTGAGATTCTGGATCGACCCCGCCGAGACGACGTCGGCCTCGAAGCCGCCCGGATCTGCGGTGAAACGTTTCAGAGTCAGCAAGGCACGACGCGAACCGGAAGAAGTCATGTCGAGCCGTTCCTGGGTCGCTTCCTCAACGAAGTGGATGATTGGGGCATGCGCGGCTCGGTCCGGATCCAACCCCCGGACAGCAACATGGACTGGGTCTTCCGACTCGAGGTCTCGCGCCTGAATCGCGACGCGACCGTCGGCCAGAATATCGGCGTCTCGAATAATCTGCGGCAGATCGGACGCCAGGATAACGGTTCATACATCGACCCCGACATCGAGTTGCGACGCTTGGAGCTTCTGGCCCAGATCACTGCGGAAAACCCAGGGCTTCGCCCCCGAGAACGCCGCAACCTGAGCTACGACCTGCTCGGCAAGGAGCTTTACAAGGATCCCCTCGACCGAAACCCGTATCGCGGCGACTTCGACAATCCGGGGCGCACGCTCCTCGAGACCTACTCGGCTTCGACGACCGGTACGATCGAGTTCGACGAGTTCGATCTCGAAGTCAATCTTGGATACCTCGACTACCGAAAGTCCCAGCGCCAGGATACGGACGTCTCTTCCAACCGCCGATTCCCCTCTCAGGGCAACGATCAAGCGTACGAAATCTACGGATCCCTCGACTTCGGTGGTGAAGTGATTGGCGATTTTCCGATCGAATGGGATTTCGGCCTCTACTCCATGCATGAGAAGGTCGAAGCCTTTCAGGAACAGACGGTTAACGACGCGATTCGAATCAACAAGTTCTCGCAGGAGATCTACAGCTTCGGTGTCTTCGCCAAATTCGACTACGAAATCTTCGAAGGCTTCAATCTCAGCGCAGGCGCCCGCTACAACTGGGAGCGCAAGGACTTCCAAGTCCGCGCCACGCGCGATGAGACCCCCAACGGCGGGATCCTCATCGTCGACGGCGATAGCGGAAATCAACGCACCTGGGATGCCGTCACGGGATTCGCGACGCTCCGCTACGACTTCACCGAAGAAGTCGGAACCTACATTTCCTACACCCGCGGCTTTAAGGCAGGACACTTCAACCCGAGCCGCCCAGATGCCAAGGACCCCACGTTCGGCTTCGCAGACCCGGAGCGCATCGACTCGGTCGAGTGGCACCTCTCTCTCGAAGCCTGGGCGAATCGAGTCAAGGCTGACTTTGGTATCTTCTATTACAACTACAAGAACTATCAGGTGTTTCGCCTGACGACGACGGGTGCTGGCGTCTTCCGAAACATTGAATCTGCCCGTCAAGCTCGAAATTACGGCGCCGAGCTCGAGATGACCGTGACTCCTCTCGAAGGATACGCCCCTGAAATCGTCGAAGGCCTCCGCCTCGCAGTCAAGATCGGGTGGCTCGAGACGAACTTCACCGAGTTCACGGTTCTTGAGTTCCGCCAGTTCGAATCCGGTCAGATCTCGGTCCCAATCAACTACGCGGGCAACCCCCTGATCAACTCCGCCAACCTCGAAATTACAGGAACCGTGACCTGGCCGATCGCGACAACCCGGTTCGGCACGTTCACCCCGCAGTACGACTTCCAGTGGTTTGACGACACGCCCTTCGATCCCAACAATGGTCGTGGCGAACTCAACCCCCTTGGTGAATCCGTCCTGCCGCCCGCCTTCATCGGCAATCGCGCATACATCCTTCACAACGTGCGGCTCTCGTGGGAGCCACCGGGGGATTCCGGCTTGAAGCTCGCCGGGTGGTGTCGCAACCTCGAAGACAGGCGATACAAGACCTTCGCAGTCGACATCTCGACCTTCAGCGGTCAGACGCTCAACTATGTTGCGGACCCGCGGCTCTGCGGCGTCGAAGGCACGTTCAGCTTCTAAGCTTCGAGCCCGTCTAGAGCGCCGGGCGAGCGCGATCCGTCCGGAGCGACCGGGACCGCGTCACGCGGCCGGTTCAATCAGGGCAGCTCGTATCCGAGCGCCCTGAGCTGATCGAGCTGCATCTCATCGAGTTCGATCGTGTCGGACGAATACTCCGGCTCCATCGCGAGCTGGCGATCGGCTTCCTCGCGAAGTCGACTCGCGACCTCCGGAAACTCCTCGAGGCGATCCGCCGTTTGGCCATCGTCGGTCTTCAACAGCGTTTCCATACTCTCGCCGGCGTCGTCAGTACCGCGCAAATAGCGGTATTCGCCATCGATGACGGAGATGGCCGGTCGCGGGTCCGTTCCCGGACGTCCCCAAGTTTCGTCAAGGAAGGCGACCGAGATATCCCCCTCCGGTCGGTCGACGCGTGCACCTTGTGCCGCGGCCAGAAGCTCGGGCATCCGGCTGATCCCATCCCGATCCCCATCATCCGCGATCCCGAGTAGGTCGAGCAGCGTCGGCCATACGTCGATATTCGTCGTCTTGTCTTTGACAACGATGCCGCCCTCGATCTCGAAGGGAAGCGAGACGATGAGCGGCGTTTCTGTCGTTTCGGGGAAGACCGAGCGCGCGTGCCCTTCGAAGCCGCGCTCGCCGAAGGCCTCACCATGATCGGAGAGGACAACGACGATGGTGTTCTCGAGCAGTCCCGCACCCTGCATATATGCGTAGAGCGTTGAGAGAACCCAATCCGTGCGGCGGATCGAGTTGTCGTAGAGATCGGAAACCTGACTCCCGAAGAGGGCGGACTCCTCATCGTAGGTGTACTCATGCAAATCCATGAGATGGAGGTAGAGCATCCATCGGCTGGTCTTGCCGTGGATCCGAAGGAACTCGACCGCGTCTCCGATCAAGCCCTCGTCGTTTCCATGAGCCAGGGCGTTCGGCCGCTGACGCTGCAAGGCCTTGTTCACCACGCCACCGCCCGGCCGGTAGTACTTCTCGAATCCCTGATCGAATCCGAAGTAGCCGCTGACCCAGCCGTTGCGGAACATGCCGATCGGGCGGAGCCCTGCCTCAGCGAGAATTTCAGCGGGCATCCGGATCTCACTCGAGATCGTGTGATCGAACTTCGTAATCCCCGACCGGACCGGATTCATCCCCGTCCACATCGAAGCCATCGAAGTCTTCGTCCAGGACGACTGCGCGATATGCCGATCGAAGCGGATTCCCGTCGACGCGAGCTCGGAGAGGAACGGCGTCGTATCTCGCTCGTAGCCATACACCCCCATCCGGGCGGCTCGAAGCGTATCGACCAGAATAAAGAGGACGTTCGTGTCGCTCTTCTCCGCGAGCGCTTCGATTTCGGCGACGCCACCCACCCCGCGGTCTCCCGGCGAATCCGAAACGACTTCGATCGAGGAGTAGAGATAGAGACCGATCGCGGCGAGGGCGATCAAGGCGAGGGGCCAGACGGGGCGCTGCGCTTCATTTTCCATATGGCGGCGAAGCCTATCGAATCTTCACCGGCGTCGGAAGCGAACACCGTTGCAGCGAAGCCGAAACATGGCTGCGTCTCTATGCGAAGAACGTAGGCATCTGCCCCGTCTTGCTATGATGCGCGCCATGAATCGTCTCATCGTCTCCACTTCGACCGTATCTGTCTCCCAAACGACTGGCCTGCCCAACCGAGTTGGAAGTTCGCTGCGCCGCATATCACGATCGTTCTTATCGGCCCTCGTTCTTTGCGTCGCGGCGCTCGTCTTGGCGGGCTGCGATCCCACACCGGAGGAGAACCTCGAGACGGTCAGGACCCTTCAGAGCGAAGGAAGGATCGACGAATCGATCGCACTCCTGCGCGAGATGATCGACGCGGGCGAGCGATCGGGCGAAGCGATGTTCCGGTACGGGCGCGCGCTTTCTCTGTCCGGCAAGCCCGGCCGCGGGATGTGGGCCCTCGAAGAAGCGACCCTCGATTCAGATTGGTTCGTCCGCGCCTGCCACCAGCTCGCCTTCGACGCCTATCGCGCCGCGAATCAGGAACTCACCCTCGAGATCCTCGAACGCCTGAAGAACGGCCGCGAAGATGATCACGCCGAGGATTTGCCCGCGCGCATGCTTGAACTTCGCGTTCGCGTCGAAACCCGCCGCCAGTACGAGGAAGCTCTCCTCCTTGCCGAGGAAGTTCTCGACGACTTCCCCGATGAGGAAGAGGCGATTCGACTCAAGGCAGCCTCGCTCCTCGGCCTGAAAGAAACCGACGAAGCCTTCGAATTGATCAAGGAGGCGGGAATTCTCACCGAGGGAATCGCTGCACCTAACATGGAAGAAGGCAACACGGACGCGAGCGGCGATGTCGACTTGGCCGAGGGAGAGACCGAGACCGATGCCGAGAAATCCTATTGGTGCCTCGTACGCTCGATGTTCAAGCGAGAAGCGGGCGAGTTCGGTGAAGCCGAAGAGTCGATCACGCAGTGTCTTGAGGCGGATCCGTCGAACATTGCGCTGATCGACGAAGCGATCAAGCTCCACAGCCTCCGAAAGAACTATGTACGCGTCGACGAGATTCTGAAGGCCGCGCACGAGGCATCCCCCGACGACATGAACCTGCGCCTCGCCTGGGTCAAACATCTCGACAACACGGGTCGAGACGGCGAGGCAGAGGGCGTACTGCGCAAGTCACTCGAAAGAGCCCTCGCGGAGCCAGCGCCTGCCCAGGGCCCAAACGTACTCGTCGCTTCGCGATGGGTTGACCTCGGCGGCTTCCTCGTCGACCACGGAGAGACGAACGACGGACTCGATGCCTACGCCGAAGCGTTCGAGATTCTCGGCGAACTCGCGGCACCCGAGCTGCTCTTCCGTCATGCCGACGGACTGATCGCCGCAGCTCGCTACGACGAGGCACTCGCCATCGCGGACAAGACCACGATCGAGATCCACAGTCCGATGATTCGCGGCCGCGTCGCATTCGAGCGCGAGGACTACCCAACAGCCATCGAAGAACTCACCAGTGCTTCGCTGCGCTGGCCGGACAACGCGCCCATCCGTTACTACCTGGCTCGATCCTACGAGGGCGTCGGCGACCTCGACGCCGCCGTCGAAGAGTATCGGCAGGCCATTCGCTCCGACCCGGGTCTCTCCGCAGCCCGAGAGCGGCTGACGCGACTTCATCTCGCCGAAAATCGCGTCCGTCAGGCGAACGCGATCCTCGGGTTCCTTTCACCCATCAAGGAATCAACGCCCTCTTCGGAGATGCGCATCCTTAACGTCGAGGTCCAGGCGCGCCTCGGGCAAGAACCCGAACTCACGGTTCCGACCGGAACAGACATGCCCCTCGACGAGCTACGGCGGCGGACAGTCGCGTCGCTTGCACAGGGCCTGAGCACAGCCCTCGGCCCGCTGAACGCGAATGACGTCCTTGCGGAACTACAGAATCAAGTCTCCGACGCACCGTCCAAGGGTTACTTCGTTCGCGCGCGCGTGCGACACCTCCTCGAGGCTGGCGAGATCGACTCAGCAGTCGCGCTCGCACGAGAGAGTTCAAAGGACGAGCTCGCCACTGTCGACGTGGGCATTGCCCTCGGTCGCGCACTCACCGAAAGCGGAACCGAGACCGACGAGGCAAAGGGCTTGCTCGAGAAGGCACTGCGGTTTCTTCCGGATGACGTTGAAACGCTCACCCACCTCGGCCGACTCGCACAGCTCCGCGGCGACACCGAAGCCGAATCCCTCTATTTCGATCGAGTCGCCGAACTCGACGCGAGCTACCGACCGGCATTCGAATACCGCCTCGCTGCCCTTGAAGCGGCAGGGGACAAGGAGGCGGCGCTTCGCTTGTTGACCGCTTTCGTCGACCGCCACAACCCGTATGACGGACGCGCCGCCCTCGACCTCGCGAAGGCACTCGCTCCCTCCGAGAAGGATCGCCGCGTCGCGCTTGCCGAGCGTGCGATTCGGTTCGGCGCCGGTCGAAGCGCGGTGGACTTCCTCAAGACCGTCGATCCTTCAGCGGCTGAGCGATACGAGCCGAAAGGCGAACAATCCGCTTCGTCTCCGCAAGCCGAAGCAGAGGCCGCCTAACAAAGCCGCACCGAAATCAGGCGACTGAAACCTGGGCCGGCTGACTTCGAACGAGTGCCAAAACAAAGACGGCCGGAAGCATTTGCTTCCGGCCGTCTGCTTTTCTGCGCACGCGATCGCCGCAGCGCACTGTCAGCACCCGATGCTTACGACTTCACGCCTCCGTGATGCGCGAGCGCCTCTTCGATTTCTGCGCGCTCGATCGGTGAGATCTTTCGTGCCCGCTCGACGAAATCCGGAGGAATCGCGTCCGGATTGGCGACAAGCCAGGCTTCGGCATCGTTGATGTTCACGACGAACCAACGCTGCAGCACCCAGGCGGCCATTCCGTGGCGAAAATTCTCCTGCGAGATCGCAAGCGCCCGATTCATCGCATCGGCCCAATCGACCTGGAAGAAGTTCTTGCGGATATACCAGCGGATGTCCTGGTTGCGCATCAGGTCCGACCACTTCTCGCCGACGTGGCCTTCGAGCCACTTCGCCAGCCCCGGCTCATCCTTGCGCAGCCATCGCCGCGTCGCCTGATTGAGCGCCTGCCCGCGATCGTATTCGCTCTCGACTTCAGCCAGAATCCATTCGACCGCCTTTTCCGGCTCGTGATGCGCCCAGCTACGGGCGACGCGCGATGTGAACGTTCGGGTATCCACGCCGTCTTCTTCCGCAACACGAATCCAATCGATCGCCATCTCAGGATATTGGTGCGCGATGATGTTAAGCATGCCCGCCATGATCAATCGACGGTCCGCATCTTCGAAGGGGGCTGTCCGCGACCATTCGAGTGCGGCTTCGGGGCCCATCTCGAAAATCTTCATCCGACCGTAGGCACGAAGCGAATTCGCGATCCCGCGAGGATCCTGTTGTTGAACCATCCAATCTTCGAGTCCGGGGAGACCCGACTCGAACCAGGAGATGGTGAAGACGTCCGTGAGTTCTTCTCGGATGCCAGGAGACTGCGTGTCGCGACTCGTCAGCATGTCCGATTCGAGCGCGCCGATCGGATCGGCGTGCGCCCAGGCACGCACCACTTGCAGAATCACGCTGCCGTGGTCGGTGCGTAGCGTGTTGTCTGCGTAGGTGAAGGCGGCCTGCGGATCGAAACGCGCCCACCAATACCCGAAGAGGCCGTATTCCAGGTCCCCCTTCTCAAGCGGCGCGGTTTCGAACGCATGCATCAGGTCGTCGAGATCTTCAGGACCCGAGCGCTGGAGGATCTCGGAAACGCGCTTGGCCCGCTCGAAGGGATCGGGATGGTCGAGCACTTCCTTCATCGTGGCCGTCGGCGAGAGCGGTTCGCCCTGGATGCTGACGATTTCGCCCGGGACAGGCATCGAACCCGGGGACTGTGCTGCCTCCTCTTTCGCCGGCGAACATCCCATCGCGAACATCCCCGCGAGGGCAAGGGCAGTCACGAGGACGATGTCTCTGAGTCGACTGCCGACCGGCCCGTAGATCATTGAAGATGCCCCGGAGGTCATGTTCGGTTCATCAAGCTTGTTGCGTCTACTACGCATGCCGCGGCACTCGCTGCCCATGATCTGCGTCTCTCCTTCTAGTGAGTTCGGCCTTCGCCCGAAGACCCTTGTTCGGCGATAGAAGGCCACAGATTAAGCAGGGAATCAACGGGGGTAAAATCTCCCATTAACTTCGTCACATTGAGCGCTGCGAAGCCACTTATTCCTGACAAACCCGGATCACTCGCGTTCTCACGGACAGTCATTTCCCCTCTGGGGAATGACTCCCAATTGGGCTGAATACCCCCAAAAAAGATCCCCACTTTCGAGAAGGCGCATGATAAGGTGCGAGCACGATAGATGAATGGTGTTCATATTGAGGAAGATCTGTGGTGATCTACCCCTCAACATCTCCCCTCAGCCAAAGCGTTTGGGACGGCTGATTTGAGATGGGGACCAGTTCAAACCGACTGATTTTTTTGGGACAGCAGGACAATGGCATCCGGTGCCTAAGGGCTTTTCGCACTAGGCGAAGCGTTCTACCGGAACCGGATACTGCAACGAAGGAGACATTGATGTCCAAGTTCTTACGAGCCACCGCGATCATGGCGGCGGTCGTCCTCGGAGCCACGGCTTCGCAGGCACAGACCATCGGCATGGCAGGCGAATACGGGGAAAGCAACGGAATTATCGTTCAGATTCCGCAGAATCCCCCGCAGGTTTCGTGCACGTTCGGCGCGCCCGACGACGCACGCTGCCTCGCGAACACGCAGCACTTCTTTGGTGGCCCCGCGGCCGCTGTTTCTCTTTACCCGCACCACGGTGTCTATGGCGCTCGACTGGCCACGGGTGGCCTGAACGTCGGTGACGCGTTCACCGTCCCGACCCTGCTCATGCAGCAGCGCCTCGGCGATCAGGTGGGCATCGTTCTCAACAACGTCGTCCAGCAGCTCAACACGTCCTTCACGGCGGCGGCGCCTGGCGCTTCCCGCACGAAGAACCCGCAGCCCGGAATGCGCCGCTTCTCGGCCATGAACTGGAGCCTCGGTGGCGTGCAGAATGATGGCGCCACGGCCGGCGGCGGCGTTTCGCGCCTCGCGGCCAACACGGTCATCTCCCGCACGATCGGTCTCGAGACCCTGGCCATGACCTACACGGCTGGTGCGAACGAGTTCGGTGGCACGATGTCGGTCCTCCTCGACGGTACGGGAACCCTGTACCTCGCGGGCGCCAACATCGACAACCTCTTCCCCGCTTCGCTTCGGCCGATCGCAGGCACCAACCCCGTTGGTGACGGCGTCCCCGGCTTCAACACGCGAAACGCTGCTGGTTGGAACTACACGGTTACGGGTGCTCAGGCTCCCGGTCGCTTCAAGGCCTTTGGCCCGGGCGTCGGCGTCTTCCCGCCGGTTCCGACCAACGTCTTCGGCGTTCCCTGCGGCCCCACGCCGCCCCCGGCCCCGGCTGGTTGTAACCAGGTCAACGGCTTCAACACCAACGGCGTCACGGTTGCTCCCCTTCCGGGTGCAACGTCGACCAAGCACATGTTCGCTTGGACGACCGGTACGGTTCAGATCGTCCGCACGGCAGTCCGCAACGGTGGTGCTCTCGTGATCACGGATACGGTCACGGGCATGGGCTACGACGTTACGGGCACGGACGGTGGCGTCCCGACGCGACGCGTCGGCATGATCGCTGGTTCGTACACCGTCCGCACGGACGGCGTCCCGACGTCGCAGATGAACACGCAGATGGTCGGTATCGACCTCAAGATGACGCCCGAGCCGGGTGCCACGGTTGCCCTGATCAGCGGCCTGGGCATGCTCGGTGCGCTCGCGGTGCGCCGACGCAGCTAATCGCTGCCAGGTGACTGCGTGAGTCTCCACTCGCTGGAGACTGCATCGTAGGATGAAAGACAAGGGCCACAGTCGCGAAAGCGGCTGTGGCCTTTTTCGTTTCTATCTATCTATGCGGGTGCATGCGCACCCTGGGCCGCAGGCGCTTTTCTTTGCCGCGGGTGCATGCGCACCCTGGGCGGCGGGCGCTTAACACGGGCGCGCGACCGACGTGCCGTGTCGGGGCCCGAGCGTCTCAGGAGTGCCCGACCGGTGTGCCTCGTTGAACCGCGGCCGGGCTTTGCCTATGGGCCTTCGATGGATTCCATTGTGCGGGTGAGGGACTCGCGCTTGGCGGGGTCGATCTTGAGGGTGTCGAGCCAGGCGGCGACGGCGGGCTTGTCCTGGGGAGTCCAGAAGCGGACGATGCGTTGGAGCATGACGTCCCTGGTCTTGCCGGGGCGAATGCGCACGACCCATTGTGCCGCGTCTGCGGGAGCCGTCCGAGCAAGGCGGCGGACGAGGCCGCTCAGCAGATCCGAGTCGGTTGCGTCGAGGACGGCTTCGTCGTTGATGTCGAAGGGGCCGCGCTGTTCATCGAACCAGGCCCACGCGCGATCGAAGTCGCGGTTGGCCCAGGTTCCGATCGTTTCGACCAGCGCCGCTGAGCGCTCTTCGCTGGGCGCTTCGACCATGACCCACTCGAGCGCCGCACGCTCATCTTCGTTTCGCCATAACCCGGCGAGCAGGTCGAGATGGCCCTTCAGCCATTCCGGTGGCGCCGCGCCGGCGGTGATCTCCGAGTAGGTCTTCGCGGTCGCGGCCGGATCTTCGCGGCCCGCCAGGTTCAAACCGACTCGGATGATCCGCTGCTCGAAGGGGCCGTCCCCTTGTTCGGCGACCTGCGAGACCACAGCCAGAACCGCCTCGGCGCCGCGAACCTGCAGAATTCCGCGAATGAACCCATCGATCACGTCGCGGGCTTCGTCTCCGTGGTAGAGCCGGTAGGCAAGATTCAAGGCGCCCTGGATGTCACCAGAAAGCGCCCAGCCCCGAACGAGCGGCCCTTGTACCTTGCTTCGCGTATCGGGATCCGCGATCGCCTGCGTATAGTTGGCAGCCTCGATCCCATGCCCACTCGCCGCCCACTCGCGAATGGCGACGTTCAGGCCGATCGCGCGACGGCTCTTGATCGGCCATGCCTCGACGTTTCGGACTGCGCTCTCGGGGTCGAGCTGAACCCAGGCCGCCAGAAAGAGCTGCAGGTCGATCGGATCCCAGCGGCCCGCTCGGGTCGTGATCGCACTGGATGCCCCATCGACGTTTTCAAGGGTGAGTCCTTCGAAGAGGCGCGAGAGCGTCCCGGCGCGAACGAATGCCCGGGGCTCCAGAAGCGCCGCGTTCACTGCGGCTTCCATCTCCTGAGCACTACGCGCCTCCCTCGGATCCGGGAACTCGACCGGTGCGGGTCCAACGCTCTGCCCGAAGAAATACCCGGCGGCGAGACACGCGGCTCCGGTGCCAATAATCCAACGACTCTCCATCTACCCCTCCGAACACCGGGATTCGTACCGGTGCCCCTAAGCCTTACTCGAACGAGAATGGGGTGCGCTTGAGCGGCGAACGATCCCTGCGAGACCCATCCGGACCTGAGTGTTGCTCGGAAGGCGTGCCCCCGCGAGGGCGTGGCTCAGGACGCAGCGGCCTACTCCACCATGCGGCGCGCGGTCAGCCCCTCGAAATAATCGGTCGCACCCACGATATGCGCGTCATCGACGGGTTCCGTCAGTAGCAAGCCGTAGCCCGCACACGGCCCGCCGAATGGGATCGCCAGCAGGGAGAGTGAGAACGTGGCTCCCTCATCCTCGAAGTCCGCCGCGACTTCCCACGCCCCGGCGCCGAACGAAGGGGCGCCCTGGGGCGATTCCGCGGGTGGGGCACTTGGTCCGCCTCCGGCGACGCGCTCGTAGAGGAGCTCTGTGTTACCGGATTCGGCGGGGTTCGGGACCAGTTCGAATAAGCCTGCGATGATCTCCCGCTGGAGCGCCGCGGCATTCGTCACGATCTGCCCGAGGCCCTTCGGATCCGTCACGATCTCGGCGATGTCGAAGGGATCCGTCTGAAGATCGGGATTGAGCTCGAGACAGCGCCGGAAGATGCTCTCCCCACCCCGGTTCATCGAGGTGATTCGCCATTTGGGGTCGGTGATGAATGCCGGAAAAGGGTCCTGCGCGTGCAGGAGCGCCGCGACCTTGCCGAGCTGCGCCGGGGTGACCTCGGTCGGCGGGCGATTCCAATCGCTTGCGAAGCCCGCCGTATAAAGGAGGCGCTGGACCTCGCGGTCCGAGAGTTCGAGGACGCGGCCGAGATTCACGATTGCGATCTCGCTCGGCCCGCTCCGCTCAGTCTCTAGGAAGCTCAAATGGCGGGTCGACATATTCGCTTCCGCCGCCAGATGCTGCTGCGAGAAGCCTCGCGCCTCCCGCCAATGCCTTAGCAGCAATCCAAAGCCCGCCATCGTGCCCCGCACCTCCGTCCACTTGTTCAGTAACTCGCCGAAATCACAAAGGTTTCCGCGAATCCGCGTCGCTTACCCACAAGGTAATCGGATCCGCCGAAAATCCCAGGTAGGGTGACAAACGTTTAGACCCTTTACGCCCTTCAGTCTGATTCAGCCGGAGATACCATGCGGACGAACCCTGCCGACCAATTCCCCTCGCGATGGAGTGCGCTCGCTCCGATCGCCCTGATCATGGGCCTGGCCCTCTCGCTCGCGGCTTCGGAGGCGCTGGCCCAGACCTGTCCCGCCGTCACGACCCTCGCGACGAGCTGTCGGAACGGACTCTGCGAGGCGGCGCTCGGCGAAGACGTGAACAGCTGTCCCGAGGACTGCGCGAATCCCACGACCCAGCTGATGGGGTACTACACGCAAGCGATCACCTGTCCTCCGACCACGATCTACGAGCCGACGTCGATCCAAAATCTCCAGGACACCGTGCGGAGCATCGTGAGCTCTGGACGCAAACTGAAGCCCGCGGGCACGAGCCACTCCGCAACCGATGTGATCTGCGCCGACGATCTGGGCGACGTCGTCCGCACGAAGCATCTCAAAGACATCGGCGCGGTCGAACCTTTCGAGGGACATCCCACAACGATCGAGTTCGAAGCGGGCATCCACTTCAACGAACTCCAGGAACACCTCCACTCCCTCGGCTACAGCTTCGGCCTCGCCTCGACGGGCTACGGCGGGATCAGCCTCGGCGGCGCGGTCGCGACCGGTGCCCACGGCTCCTCCCTGCTCAGCCACTCGACGATCTCCTCCTACATCGTCGGCATGGATGTCGTCGGACCGGACGGGAACCTGACAACCTATAGCGAGGGAACGACCGGCGTCACGAACCCGGACCAGTGGCGCGCACTCAAGACCAATCTTGGCCTGTTAGGCCTCGTCGTTCGATTGCGCTTGCGCCTCGAGCCCCAGTTCAACATGCACGTCGAAGTGCGATATCAAAACGAAGCGACCTTCGTCGCGAATGGCGGCGTCGAAGACACGGTTGAAGACTGCGACTACGTCTTCCTGACCTGGTTCCCCGGCCAGAACATCGTTCAGTATCTCTGCGGTACCCGCGAAGCCTCCGGTGGCCCCGTTCACCCGAACGCGCAGAACCGACTCTTTACGCCCGAAATCAGCGGGATCGAAGAAGCCTTCGCGATTCCGACCCTTCAGCTCGGCATGTGCGCCCCCGCGACGGAATGCTTCGTCGAACAGCAGCGCGTCAACATCTATCAATCACAGCCTCCCCTCGTCGTGACCGATAGCCCAAGCGTCAACGCGAACGTTGTTTCGCGGCACTCGGAGGTCACGGGCTACTCCCATCGCATGATCACGCTTCAGCCCGAGGTCTTCCTCGAACAGCCCTCCCTGTCGCAGCTCGAGTACGAAGGCGCGATTCCGATGAGCCAGATTCAGGGCGCGGTTCAGTACTTGAATTCAATCTACGATCGCGACGACATTTGCCAGCCCTTGATCGGCACGATCATGCGTTTCGATGTCGCCGATGACGGAACGCTCCTCTCTGGCAATCACACCCGCGGTGGAATCTCCGATGGCGATCGCATGGTTCATCTCGAGTTCGTCGAATACTGGGGCTACGGCCTCGACGAAGCGGGCCTCGAAGCCTTCGTGAGCAACCCGTTCAGCGAGATCATCGATCACCTCGTCACGAACTACGACTACTGGCCGCATTGGGGCAAGAACGACGAGTGGGTCTTTGAACATCCTTCTGTTCTCGCGCGAAACGCCGGCGAACGCGCAACGTTCAACAACGTGATCGCCACGATGGATCCCTACGGCGTCTTCTCGAACGAGTCCTCACGTCGAAACGGCTTCG